>Ga0209836_100086_pt1 | contig 16698 bp, 16 predicted proteins | sample ElbSprsedimmetaG_FD_184147 | JGI IMG/M metagenome (GOLD analysis project Ga0209836, IMG submission 184147) | Hot spring sediment bacterial and archeal communities from California, USA to study Microbial Dark Matter (Phase II) - Elbow Spring... ... | reverse complement strand
AGCGGCCGTACCGGGAGTTCCCCGGGAACTTACGCCTGTGGAGATCCCTCTGGCGGCGGAACGGCCATGAGCCGGTCTACGAGCCAAGGATCGAGGAAGCAGGAAGTGGCCGGTTGTCTATTGCCCTTGGATGAAATAGGTGACTATGCGCCACAGAACGGTAGAGTACCGCCGATTTTGGCGCCCATCGAAGAGGAGGGAATGTGGCGTGATTTTGGCGGTAAGCGGCCTTGTTTTGGCCTGCACACGAAAATTACGTGAGGCGGCGTGAGCTGGGCAATAAGTAGCGGTGGCTTTCTGGTTGGTTCCGGTCTCTCTATGGCTGCGGGGTTAATCGGGATGAATGCCACCACCTTGGCTAATTTCCGCGCTGCCCACGCCGGGCGTCGCTCCCTCCGCAAGGCGTTGACCGGGGCTTTCATCGGCGGCTCGGTCATGGGCATCGCCGTAGCTGGCCTGGCTATGGCTCGTTTGGTCTTCGTGATCCGGCTTAAGGCTGCCTTCGCCGTCTCCGCGTACTCCGCAGGTGCGTCGTTGGTGGACATTGATGAGCCCGGAAGTGGGTGGCCTTGGTATGGCTAGGGTTATTACCGGGGCAATTCTCACCCGCGTTTTCTCCGCCACGCTCATGTGGGGCGTCCCCCGCCCTGCGGACGTGATGGCCCGGGAGATCCGCCGCGAGTTCCGGGAAACCCTGGGAAAGGGACAGCGGATTATCGGCGGTGCATTGCCACTACCGCCTACAATGGCGTGCGCCGGATGCGCGGCAATGCCGGGAAAGCCGCGGACCGCGCCAAAAAATGCGTGGAGGAAGGGCATTTTGGTAGGAAAGAGGCGGCGGCCCACGGGATTCCCGGGGCAGGTGTGGTTTTTGGGCTGAGGTAAAGTGGAGCTTTTTGGGGAGCGGCTTAGGCTTAGGGAGTTTTGCCCCGCGGACTTGGCCAGGACCAGAAAATGGGTGGCCGATCCGGAAATCGCCCGCTGGATCCTCCCGGCCTGGCCGCTCCTCCCCTCCTCCTGGGAAGAGTGGCTTCACCGGGTTTACACCTCTCCGGATTCCTTGCACTTCGCCATCGTCCTTCACGATGGTCGGCATATAGGAAACGTGAGCCTCCACTCCATTCGGTGGGAAGAGAAGGTGGCCGAGCTCGGCATCGTCCTTGGCGAGAAGGATTGCTGGGGAAAGGGCTACGGTCCGGAGGCCCTGCGCCTCCTTTTGCGCTATACTTTCCGGGACCTGGGTTTAAGGAGGGTAGTTTTGCACGTGCATCGCTGCAATCACCGAGCTATTCGGGCTTATAAAAAGGTCGGTTTCGTGGAGTCTTCAGAGCCCTGGCTTTATCGGCTCCTTTGTCCATGGAACGGTGGGGAGATTCTGACCATGGTGGTGGAGGCGGCAAGTTGGGTGGGGATTACGACGCGCTGATTTTGGCTCGCGGGCTCACCCGGTATTTTGGGCAAAGGCCGGCGGTGGTGGAGCTGGATTTGGAGGTGAGGGCCGGAGAGGTCCTTGGGCTTTTGGGTCCCAATGGCGCGGGTAAAACCACTACGGTGCGGATGCTCGCTGGTCTTTTGGCGCCCACCTCCGGAGAAGCCTGGGTAGCTGGGCATAGCGTGGTCCGCGAGCCCGAGAAAGTCAGGCCGCGGATCGGCCTTGTTTCCGAAAGTCCGGGTTTCTATAAACGGCTTTCAGTACGACGGAATCTCCAGTTCTTCGCGGAGCTCTATGGGGTGCACGATCCCCAGCGGGTGGAGGGAACCCTTTCCCTGGTGGGGCTTTCTGACCGGGCCGCGGAGCCAGTGGCCACCCTCTCCAAAGGGCTGCGGCAGAGGCTTGCTCTGGCCCGGGCCCTGGTCCACGACCCGCCCGTCCTCCTTCTGGATGAGCCCACAAGCGGCCTTGATCCGGAGGTGGCCAAGGAGGTGCGGGACCTTCTTTCGGAGCTTTCCCGGGAAAAAAGGGGCATCCTTCTTTGCACCCACAACCTCGCGGAGGCTGAGCGCCTCTGCCACCGCGTGGCCCTTCTCAAGACCCGCCTCATCGCTTTGGGAAAGCCGGAGGAGCTCAAGGAGCGCCTTTTCGGCCGGCGGGTAGTGGTCACCTTGAGCCATTCCATTCCCGCCCTCCCTGAAAACCTTGGACTTCCTTTTGTTCGCGGCCTTTCCCTAGACAAAAACAAGCTCTATGTGGGTGTGGAAACCCCGGAGAGAGATAACCCTAGGCTCATAAAAAGGCTGGTGGAACTAGGGGCGGAGATCGTCTACGTTACCGAGGAGGCGCGGACTTTGGAGGAGGTTTACCTGGAGCTTGTGGAGGGGGGAGAGTGAAGCTTAAAACATTGATCCTCAAGGAGTGGGCTGACCTTTTTCGGATAAAGATGGTCATTTATGGTTGCGTTTTCATGCCCCTTTTCATGGGTGGGGTTGCGGGGTACATGGCCTGGCAGGCGCGGTCATTGCCTTCGCCGGCCCAGGCCGCCTTGCTCAACACCAGCCTCCTTTACTTCCTCGTCCTGCCTGTGCTCATCCCGGTGACGCTAGGGGTGTACTCCGTGGTGGGGGAAAAAGAGCAGGGAACACTCGAGCCCCTCCTAGCCACCCCCATTTCGGATCTCCAGCTTTTTTTAGGGAAATCGGTGGTGGTCGTGATCCCTTCCTTAATCCTCACCTGGGCAGTGTTCGGCCTTTTCCTTGCGGCCACATCCTTTTTATTCGGTAGCGTTCCCCGGCCGATCACAAGCCTCCCCTGGCTCCTTTCGATCTTTGTTTTGTCCCCCCTTTTATCCCTCTTTGCGGCGCTGGTAGCGATGATCATTTCCTCTAGGTCTGCGGATTCCCGCGCTGCCTACCAATTCGCTTCCCTAGCCGTCGTTCCCGGCATTATCCCTCTCATCGTTTACTCCGCGCGTCTCACCGCCGTAGATCTGAAGTTCGTGGGCATTGAGGGCGCGATCCTTTTGGCGTTGGACGTGATCCTTTTGTTTTTGGGCATCAAGATCTTCCAGCGGGAGGAGATCCTCACCCGATGGAAGTAAGTGGGATCCAGCCGCCCTCTTGGGTGCGGAAGGCCATTTTTTATCAGATATTTCCCGATCGCTTCCGAAACGCTGATCCCAAAAACGATCCGCCCCATGTGCGCCCTTGGGGGGAGTTGCCTACTCCTACGAGCTTCTTTGGCGGCGATCTTTGGGGAATTCTGGAAAAGCTCGATTACCTTGAGAGCCTCGGCGTCACCGCGCTTTACCTCACCCCGATCTTTCGCGCCTCCACCACTCACCGTTACGACACGGAGGACTACTTTCAGGTGGATCCCGTTTTGGGCGGCGACGAGGCCTTGAAAACGCTTGTTTCCGAGCTTCATCGCCGCGGGATGCGTCTCATCCTCGACGGGGTTTTCAACCACTGCGGAAGCAGGCATCCTTTCTTTGAGGACGCCCGAGAAAAAGGGCCTCCTTCCCCGTACTTTGACTGGTTTGTTTGGGAGGAAGAAGCGCCCGGCTACTCCTGTTGGGCGGGCGATCCCACCCTTCCGGAGTGGAATCACGATAACCCGAAGGTCAGGGAGTACCTTCTTTCCGCGGTTAAATACTGGCTTGTGCATTTCGAAATCGATGGCTGGCGCCTAGACACCGTAGAATATTTGCCGCCGGATTTTGTGCGCGAGATCTATAAAACCGTGAAAACGGTTAATCCGGAAGCTTATGTTTTGGGGGAAGTCATGGGCCTAGGAACCCCGTGGTTTCGGCACCGCGCCCTCGATGGGGTCATGAATTACCGACTCTGGGAGGCCTTGGTTCAATTCTTCGCCAAAGAGGCATGGGATGCTCCCCGATTTTGCCGCTACCTTTGGTCCCTTTGGCGCAGTTACCCTTCATGGGCGAATTTTTCTTCCTATAACCTCTTGGGAAGCCACGATAAACCCCGGTTTCTAACCCTGGCAAGCGGGGATACGCGACGGGTGGTTTTGGCCGCAGCTTTCCTCTTTTCCTATCCTGGTGCGCCGGCGATTTATTACGGGGATGAAGTGGGGCTAGAAGGCGGAGAGGATCCCGATTGCCGCCGTTGCTTCCCCTGGGAGGAACTGCGGCCAGATCACCCCCTCCTTTCCGTTTTCCAAAGGTTCACACGATGGAAGAAGGAAGAGGAAGCCCTGGTTTCCGGAGGACTCCAATTCCTTCAGGCTTTCCGCCGAGCTTTTCTCCTTGCTCGGCCGCACCCTTCCGGCGAAGTTCTTCTTGCCGTAAACGCTGGTAACGAAGAGGTCGAACTCGAGCTTCCTTCGGGGAGATTCAGGGAAAAAGAAAGCGGAGAGCTCTTTTCTAGAGCCCTCCGCCTTCTCCCCTATTCCTTCGCTTTGCTCAGGAAGGTGCCTTAGCGAGCACAGCCTGGAAGGCCTCCTCCAACACCGAAAGCCCTTCCAATAAGGCCTCTTCCGGCGTGGTGAGGGGAAGAAGGAAGCGGATGACGTTTCCGTAGAGACCAGCAGTAGGGAAGATAACCCCGCGGCGCAAAGCCTCGGTCTGAACCGCTTTGGTCATATCTGGAGCGGGCTCTTTGGTCTTTCGGTCCTTGACAAGCTCCATTCCCACCATGGCCCCCAGGCCCCGAACTTCACCGATTACCGGGAACTTTTCACTCATCCTTTGGAGCTCACGCTTGAGGATTTCGCCAAGCCTTTGCGCTCGGGAAAGGAGGTCCTCTTCGAAAACGATTTCTAAAACAGCAAGAGCTGCCGCGCAGGCCACGGGGTTCCCACCGTAAGTACTGCCGATCGCTCCGGGGATTAAGGAGTCCATGATTTCCGCCTTTCCAATCACCGCCGAAATTGGAAGCCCGGAGGCGATGGATTTGGCCACGCAGATAAGGTCTGGTTCCACTCCAAAATGTTCGCAGGCCAAGAACTTTCCTGTTCGCCCCACCCCGGTTTGCACCTCATCGCACACCAAAAGGAACCCATAGCGGTTCGCCAGCTCCCGCAAAAACGGGAGGAATTCCGGAGGCGGAACGATAAAGCCGCCCTCGCCAATTACGGGTTCCACCACACAGCAAGCCACCTCTTTGGGCTCCACCAGGGAGAGCATCCTTCGCTCGATTTCCTCCATAGGGATAGGCTTCCGATAGGGATAAGGGTAGGGCAACCGGAACACGTCGGAGGCATACGGGCCGAATCCGGCCTTGTACGGAATGGCCTTGTGGGTCATGGTCATGGTGAGGAGGGTGCGGCCGTGGAAGGCGTTTTCAAAGACCAGGATGGCCTTTCTTCCCGTGGCAGCCCGCGCGATTTTTACCGCGTTCTCCACTGCCTCCGCTCCAGAGTTAAAAAAGGCGCATTTCTTTGGCGTGGGTCCAGGAGCAAGTTGCGCAAGCTTTTTGGCGAGTTCCACATAGGGCTCATAGGGGATAGCGGTGAAATCCGTGTGGATGAAGCGCTCCGCCTGGGCGCGAATAGCAGCCAGCACCTTGGGGTGGTTGTGGCCCACGTTGAGGCATCCCCAGCCACCGGAAAAGTCCAGGAGCCTGTTGCCGTCCAAGTCCTCAACGACGACCCCCTCCGCCTTGGCCACGAATGCCGGGGAAAGGGGGCTTAGGGGCCGCGCCACCCATTTTTCCTTTTCCGCCATCGCCGCCCGGGATTTCGGCCCGGGAATCTCCGTCACGATCCGAATGTATTTTCCCATCAGCACCTCCTCATTCGATCTCCACCAATTCCCCAGGTGGGATGATCCGCACCCGGAAAGGCAGATTCAAGTCGGCAATCTTTTGCTCCAGCTTTTGTAGATCCCAACGATAACGGCTGGAGAGGTGGAAAAGGATAAGCTCTTTCTGCACCTCCGCCTTTTTTGCCACTTCGATGGCTTCCCAAACCGTGGAGTGCTTGTATTCTTTGCGGTCCTCCTCGTCCACGAAAGTGGCCTCATGGAGGAGAATTTCTGTTCCGCGGACGAGGGAGGGGTTGAGGGGGACGGAGTCGCCTCCGTAGGAAAAAAGGTATTGCCCATAGGTTTCGGAAATCTCCTCCTTTTTGCCCGCGCGCACGAGGGCCACGATTTCTTCTTGGGGAAGGTCCCGGTACTTCGACTTAAGGCGGCGTCGAACTTCGCAGACGTTGTAACCCAACGAGGGTTCCCCACGGGTATGCACGGTGGCAAAGGCCTCCACGTACCGAGGATGCTTTCCCGAAAGGAGGGTTACGCGGTCGCCCGGCTTAAGGGGAATCCACTCCAGCTCGTATTGGAGATTCCGGTTGGTGCGAGCAAAGTAAGTGATGAGTTCGGAGACAAAAAAGCTTCCCGCTGGGTAATAGACGCGCAGCTCCTTTTCGTGGTCACCCATGGCGTTATTGCGGATATTGATGAGCCCCATGAGCCCAGAGATATGGTCAGCATGCCCGTGGGAGAGGAACACGTGCTTTATAGCGAAAACCTTGTTCTCGAGGGCAGTGCTCACCCCCTCCCCGCAGTCAAAGAGGATGCGATCAGGGCTATAGTAGATCCACGTGGAGTAAAGGGCTTTGGAGAAAATCAAGGCTTTCATGGCCGCGCCTAATGGTAAAGGAGGCGGAGGATTGATCCACGTCCTTTTTACGTAAGTTACGCCGCCCCAGTCGTCCAGCACGACCCTTTCCGACAGCTCTTTTTTGCACCAGGTGGCCACGGCCTCCGGCGGATAGGTGAAATCCGTGGGATCCGCGGGCCTTCCCCGCGCAAGATGGGTGAAAGCGATTCCCACCCGGTTAATCCGGAAGATATTCCTCGGGATCCGGTCCAATCCGATAGCCCAAAACACTGATGAGAGAGCCCATATCGAACTCGTTTTCCGCAAAGGGCTCGGCGAGGATGTCCCTTCTTATGAAATCAGCCCTCTCCGAGCGGCCGAATCTCTTTTGGGCCGCATAAGCGTAGTAGTCGGGGAGGCTTTTGGGCCGGAACCGCGAGGCCCGCCGCTTGAGGTGCTTGGGCAAAAAACGAAGCACGTTCATTTTTCCCCTTTTTCAAGTTTAACAGACTAGCTCAAAGACGGGCATTGGATGGCAAGGGTTTGGTTTGGGGCTAAACTTTTGGGCCATGCTCGATTTGCGAAGGATAAGAAGCGATCCGGAAGGAGTGCTTATGCGTCTCCGGCGGCGCAATCCGAGCTTGAGCTTTTCCCGGCTTCTTGCTCTGGATGAGGAGCGCCGGGCGCTACAAAGAGAACTGGATGAGATCCGTCGGCGGCAAAACGAGGGCTCGGATCGCCTGGCCGAGCTTTCCCGCGCTGGCCAAACCCCGGAGAGGGAAAAACTCCTTGCGGAGTTGAAGGGCTTGGCCGAGGAGAGGAAGCGCCTAGAGGGGCGGCTTTCCTCGCTAGAGGCCGAGCTCGAAGCCGAGCTTCTCTCTTTGCCCAATATCCCCCATGACTCTGTTCCCTCGGGAACCAAAGAGGAAAAGATGGTGCTGCGGACCTGGGGAGAGCCCCCAAAGTTCGATTTTCCTCCCCAGCATCACGTGGCTTTGGCCCAGCGGCTGGGGCTTTTGGACCTGGAGCGGGCGGCCCGGCTTGCCGGAAGCCGCTTTCCCATGTATGTGGGCGAAGGAGCTCGTCTGGAATTCGCCCTCCTCCGTTGGATGCTAGAGCTTCACGCGGGCGAGCACGGGTACATCCCGGTTCTTCCCCCAATTCTTGCCAACCGCCGCTCCTTTCTGGTCTCCGGCCAGCTTCCTAAATTTGCGGATGAACTTTATCACTGCCCAAAAGACGACCTTTTCCTTAACCCCACAGCTGAATCCCTTTTGGCCAACCTCCACAACGACGAGATCCTCGAGGAGGAAAGGCTTCCCTTGAAGTACGTAGCGTACACCCCGTGTTTTCGGCGGGAGGCCGGAAGCTATGGGGAGGAGCAGCGCGGCCTCATCCGCGTTCACCAATTCAATAAAATCGAGCTTTTTTGGTACACCACGCCCGAAAGCTCCTATCAAGCCCTGGAGGAACTCGTTTCCCACGCGGAGCGGGTGCTCCAGCTTTTGGGGCTCCACTACCGGGTAACTCTCCTCCCTGCCTTGGATTTAGCCTTCCAGTCAGCAAAAACCATCGATCTCGAGGTTTGGCTTCCTGGTCAAGGTGGCTATTACGAGGTTTCCTCTTGTTCCAACTGTGAGGATTTTCAGGCCCGGCGAGGGAATGTGCGGTATCGTCCTAAGGGGGGAGGACGACCCCAATATGTGCATACCCTAAATGGCTCGGGATTGGCCACTTCCCGGCTTTTCGCTGCTATTGTCGAGCAGAACCAACGCCGGGATGGTACTGTGGTTCTTCCCCGCGTCCTCGCGGAACTTCTCGATCGGGAGATTTTGGGCTGATTGGGGACCAATATGTCCGGGTCTCAGGCGAAACCTGTCCTCTTGGCCTTGGGGTAGATGAGGCTAAAATGGTTTTGGTTTACTGGCCTTTGCAAAGGAGGGCGGCGATGAGAAGTGTTTTCATTGGGGCGATAGTTTTTGGGCTCGCTTTGGTTGGGCTTAGCCAGGGCTGGGCGCCTCATGAGCCCATCTACATCCACGGCGACGATGCCTTCACCTGGGAGAACGGGGTGGTGAAGGGCTCCGGCACGGCCGATGATCCCTACATCATCGAGGGCTGGATCATCGATGCCAGTGGCCACGATTATGGAATCTACATCGACGGAACTCGCGCCAATTTTGTGATCCGTAACTGCCAAATTCGTTATGCTCAGGAGCGGGCCGGGATCTTTCTCTCTAACGTGCGGAATGGTCGGATTGAGGGGAACGCCATCTTTGGGGCAAAAACTGCTATTCAACTTCTTGCCACTGAAAATATGGTCATCACTGCCAATGCTATCGGCTACTGCGACTACGGGATCTTCATCAGCGGGGCTTCCCGGGGGAACGTGGTGTACGGGAATGCCCTCTTTAGCTGTGGTTTTCCCGCGAAAGACGAGGGAATGGGGAACTTCTGGTACCGTGAGGGCCGGGGGAATTACTGGTCCGACTACCGCGGCCAGGATCTCAATAAGGACGGGATCGGCGACACCCCTTATGAGCTTGTTCCCGATGCTTATCCTCTTATGGAGCCGCCGGTGAAGCTCCCGCCGGAGGCCGCGCCCATGCGCACTGTGGACCTCGCTAAGGTGGGCGAGCGGGGGATCGTAGCTCTCGCTCCGGGAACTTTGGTGCGTCTTGTGGCCCAGGACATCGGGGTCGGCGTGGACAAGATCTTCTACCGCCTGGATGGCGGCGATTTCTTGGTGTATACCGAGCCGTTCCCTCTTCCGGATCGGGCTGTGGTGCGCATGGAATATTACTCCGTGGATAAGCTGGGAAACCGCGAACCCACAAAAACCCTCACCATTTATCTGGACATTCACCCGCCGGTGACCCGCATCATCGTCGGTACTCCCAGTTACTTTGCGCCCGATGGGAAACTTTGGATCACCTCCAAAACCCCCGTTGAGCTCAAAAGCGAGGACGCCTCTGGTGTGGCCAACATTTTCTACCGGATCGATGGCGGGGATTGGCGGCATTACACCGGTCCCTTCACCGTCCCTGGTCCAGAGGGGCCCCACAAGGTGGAGTACTACGCCATCGATGTCTACGGGAACAGGGAGGAAGTACAAAGCGCGGTCCTTTGGAAGGACGACTCCCCTCCGGTAACCCAGCCCTCCGTGACCACTCCCTGAGGTTTCAAAGGAGGGGGTAGGTTCCTCCTACCCCCTCCTTTCTCGCTTTCCCCGCGGAAAAATCCTATCATTGCAGTATGCGGGTGATGTTTGTGGCGGCGGAAGTGGCGCCGTTCGCCTCTGCTGGAGGCCTCGGCGAGGTGGTGGGTTCCCTCCCCAAAGCCCTTGCAGATCTGGGAGTGGCGGTGTCTATCTTTGTGCCCCGGTACCGCTCCGTCCCACCTACCTTTCCAAAGATCGCCACTTTAAACCTGGATTTCGCCGGAAAAGCCCAACAGGTTGATATTCTCCAGGGATTCCTTCCCAAAAGTCGCGTTCCCGTGTACTTCTTGGACTTCCCTCACTACTACGATCGCCCAGGGATCTATGGGGAAGGGGACCGGGATTACCCCGATAATCTCCAGCGCTTCGCCTTCCTGTGTAAGGCGGCGGTCCGGGTGGGTTTTGGCCTTGAGGGAACCCCTGACATTTTCCACGTGCACGATTGGCACACAGCCCTCTTGCCCGTTTACCTTCGAATGGAGAATGTAGCGGCGAAAACAGTGCTCACCATCCACAACCTGGTCTTTCAGGGCTGGTTTCCGCGAGAGACATGGAAAGATTTGGGGCTCCCTCAGGAGAGCCTTCGGTTGGCTGGGGAGGGCGAGTGGTTGTGCGCCTTGCGCGCGGGAATCCTTGGGGCTGATGCCATCACCACCGTTTCCCCTTTCTACGCCAAGGAGATCTTGACCGATGGGCTTGGTTTGGATGAAGTTCTTCGCGCCCGGGCTCAGGATCTCGTGGGGATTTTGAACGGGATTGACGTCGAGGAGTGGGATCCGGCGAACGATGGATATATTTGGGCTCGGTACTCGGCGCGGGACCTGCGGCCAAAGGCCTTCAATCGTCGGAAGCTCCTTGCGGAGCTTGGCCTCACTGGGAATGGCCCGGTCGTGGCCATGGTCGGAAGGCTTGCGGAACAAAAGGGTTTTGATCTCCTTGTGGCTTCGCTGGATCGCCTCATGGCACTGGGGATCAACTTGGTGGTGCTGGGGAACGGTGAATCGCGCTACGAGGCTTTCCTTAAGGACGCGGCAAAAAGCTGGCCAGGAAGGGTTCGGGCTTTACTCGTTTTCTCCCAGGAATTAGCCCATAAAATTTTCGCCGGTGCGGATTTTCTCCTCATGCCCTCCCGATTCGAGCCATGTGGCCTTGGTCAGCTTTATGCCCTGCGCTATGGGACGATCCCCATTGTTCGGGCCACCGGCGGCCTTCGGGACACTGTCCGGGATGTGGAGGAAGGCGGGAACGGCTTTGTGTTCGAGGAGTACACACCGGAGGCTTTGGTGGAAGCCGTTAGGCGGGCTGTAAGCCTTTGGCGCGAGGATCGGCGGAAGCTTTTGGATTTGCGACGAGTGGGGATGAGCGGGGACTATTCCTGGAGGCCCGCGGCCCAAAAATACCGCGAAATTTACGAGCGCGTCCTCAGCCGCTGACCTTCGCCAGCCAGGCTTCCCCGGCCCGACCCTCGGCGCACCAGCCCTCCACTCCAGTGATGAACTTCACCCGCCACCAGGTGTAGCCGTCGGCGCTCTTCGGTCCGTCCACAACTTGTCCCTCGATGCCCGGAGGTATGGAGCCGCGATAGTTCACATGGGTTACCTCCGGGTTGTTTACTCCCGGAGCAGTCCGAACTTTAAGGTTCACCAGCGTCCGGACTTTGTCACCGATCTTGAACTTTCCTGTGGCCGCGGTGGCTGTCGCCGCGGGGACTCCGATCACCAGGGCCTGAGGATCCTTGGGCATCACCGCAAGCTGGGTGGTTTGGTCCTTCCACACCTGGAATTGGAGGGTGAAGGTGCCCTCCCCGCTTACAGTATGGTTCCAAGTTTGGGTGGTCCGCTCGTTGGGTTTCAGGCTCACCCAGGTCTCGTATTTCCCGACGTTTTGGCCTTGCTGATCCCAAACCATGGCGCGGAGGAGGAATTGGGTAGAGCGGTTCCCGGTGTTGACCACGGTGAGTTTTAGGGGGATGGTTTCTCCCACCGCTGCTTGGACCGGCTGGGCGGGGGAATAACTTTCGATTTGGGCAGTTATGCGGGAGCAGCCCGCAAGGGCTGCGGCGAGAGTCAAAACCAGCCCAACGGTTAACCCTGCTTGGCGCAAAGTCTTGGCCATGATCACCTCGTGTGACGTGAATTACCCTCAAAGGCGGCGCAGGCCAAGCCCATTTGGCAGGTTAAAATCGGCCAATTGTCCCAGCGGGGCAAAGGCGGCCCAAAAGGACCCCAGGCTCGGCCCGCAGGCGATCGGCTAGTTGAGAAATCTCGCGTGCCGGCCCGCGCACGGCAATGACCTCAAGACAATGATCCTCGTCTACATGGATGTGGAGGCTGGCGAGGATTTTTGTGTACATCTGATGCTGGGCCTCCGCGAGCCGGGCCAACAGTTCCCGCTTGTGGTGGTCATAAAAGAGGAGGATCACGCCCAGCATCTCCGCCCCCTCCTCCCAGGCTTGGCCGGCTACCGCTTCCCTAACCAAGTCCCGCAGGGCTTCTGAACGGTTGGCGTACCCTTTTTTCTCGATGAGTTCGTCGAAAGCCCGGAGAAGCTCGGCCTCCATGGACACCCCAAACCGCACGATCTTCGCCATAACTGGATCTTACCTTTGCCCTAGAGCCGGGGGAAAGGCGCGGCTAAGATCATGGTTGCCTTTGGATAGCTATTTTGCCCAAGGGGCGAGGTTTATGGACAAGATCATCGTGCGCGGCGCCCGCGAGCACAACCTCAAGAACATCGACCTCGAGATCCCCCGAAACAAACTCGTGGTGATCACGGGGATCTCCGGGTCGGGGAAATCCTCTTTGGCCTTCGATACCCTCTATGCCGAGGGCCAGCGGCGCTATGTGGAGAGCCTTTCCGCTTATGCCCGCCAGTTTTTGGGCCTCATGCAAAAGCCCGATGTGGACCTGATCGAGGGCCTTTCCCCGGCGATCTCCATCGACCAAAAGGCCCGCTCCCATAACCCCCGCTCCACCGTGGGCACGGTCACGGAGATCCACGATTATCTGCGGCTTCTTTTTGCCCGCATCGGAAAGCCCCACTGCCCCCAGTGCGGAAGGCCCATTGAGCGCCAAACTGCCCAGCAAATCGTGGACCAAATCATGGCCCTCCCAGAAGGAACCGCCGTCCAAATCATGGCTCCGGTGGTGCGGGGAAGAAAAGGCGAGTACAAACAGCTTTTCGCGGACCTAAAGAAGGAAGGGTTTGTACGGGTGCGGGTAGACGGGGTCCTGCGCACCCTTTTTGAGGATATCGAGCTCGACAAAAACAAGCGCCACGATATCGAGATTGTGCTCGATCGCATCAAAGTCGAGGCGAAGAAACGCGGAAGAATTGCGGATTCTGTGGAAACCGCCCTCAAATGGGGCCAGGGTTTGGTGATCGTGGAGATCGTGGGCGAAGGGGAGAAGCTTTTCTCCGAGCATTTTGCTTGTCCCATCTGCGGGGTAAGCCTTCCCGAAATTGAGCCAAGGCTTTTCTCCTTCAACTCGCCGTTTGGGGCGTGTCGGGCCTGCGATGGGCTTGGGATGCGCATGGTAGTGGACCCAGAGCTGGTGTTCGATCCGAGAAAATCCATTCGGGAAGGGGGAATTCTTCCTTGGGCCAATTCCCGCTCGCGCTGGCTTTCCGCCCTTTTGGAGGGGGTTTGCCGGGCGTATCGCATCGATCCCGATGTGCCCCTGGGCCGCCTTCCCAAGGAAAAACTCGACATCATCCTCTACGGGACCCGCGGGGAGCTTGTGCCCTTTGTGTACACCACCACCTATGGAAAGACCCGCACCTACTATCGGCCGTTTGAAGGTGTGATTCCCTATTTGGAAGCGGCCTATCAGGAGGCCATGAGCGATGAAGCGCGGGAGGAAATTGAGCAGTACATGTCTGCTCTTCCCTGTCCGGAGTGCAAGGGCGCGCGGCTTCGGCCGGAGGCCTTGGCGGTCACCGTAGGCGGGAAAAACATTTGGGAAGTGACGAAACTCACGGTGCGCGAAGCCCTGGAGTTTTTCGAGAACCTTAAACTCACAGAGCGGGAGGAGATGATCGCCCACCAGATCCTGAAAGAGATCAAAAATCGCCTGCAGTTCATGGCTGATGTGGGCTTGGATTACCTCACTTTAGATCGGCCGGCTAATACCCTCGCCGGAGGGGAGGCCCAAAGGATCCGCCTGGCCACCCAAATCGGCTCCCAGCTTACCGGTGTCCTTTATGTCTTGGACGAGCCTTCGGTGGGGCTTCATCCCCGGGATAACGCCCGCCTCATTGCCACCTTAAAGCGCCTGCGGGATTTGGGGAATACTGTGATCGTGGTGGAGCACGACGAGGCCACGGTGCGGGCCGCGGACTGGATCGTGGATCTTGGCCCGGGCGCGGGGATTCATGGTGGCTACGTCGTCACTACCGGAACCCCCGAAGAAATTGCGCGGAACCCCAGTTCTCTGACGGGTCAATACCTCGCGGGGATCCGGCGCATCCCCATTCCCGCCAAGCGGCGCGAGCCCAAAGATAGATGGCTTGTGGTGCGCGGCGCCCGCGAACACAACTTAAAAGGGATCGATGTGCGCTTTCCCGTGGGGCTTTTCATCTGCGTTACCGGCGTTTCCGGATCGGGAAAATCCACCTTGGTGGAGGAGATCCTCTACCGGGGCCTGGCCCGGAAGCTCGGGTATTCTGCGGGAAAGCCTGGAGCTCACGATGCCATTGAGGGCTGGGAACATTTCGATCGCGTGCTTTTGGTGGACCAATCGCCGATCGGCCGCACGCCCCGCTCCAATCCCGCCACGTACACCAAGGCCTTTGATCCTATCCGGGAGGTTTTTGCGGCAACGCCGGAAGCGCGGATGCGGGGCTACACACCTGGCCGGTTTTCCTTCAACGTGCGGGGCGGCCGCTGCGAGGCCTGCCAAGGCCAAGGGAAGGTAAAAATCGAGATGCACTTCCTTCCCGACGTTTACGTTCCCTGCGATGTGTGCAAAGGCACGCGTTACAACAAGGAGACCTTGAGCGTCCGCTATAAAGGCAAAAACATCGCCGAGGTTTTGGATATGACCGTGGAGGAGGCCCTGGCTTTCTTTTCCGCCATTCCTCCTATCCGGGAAAAGCTTCAGACCCTCTACGACGTCGGCCTCGGTTACATCAAACTTGGCCAGCCCGCTACCGAGCTTTCCGGTGGCGAGGCCCAGCGCATAAAACTTGCCCGGGAACTCTCCAAGCGCCAGACCGGTCGCACCCTTTACCTTTTGGATGAGCCTACCACCGGGCTTCACCCCGAGGATGTGCGTAAACTCCTTTCCGTTCTGCATCGCCTTGTGGATGCAGGGAACACGGTGGTAGTGATCGAGCACAATTTGGACGTGATCAAGACCGCGGACTGGATCATCGATCTTGGGCCAGAGGGTGGCGAGCAAGGCGGCGAAGTCATCGCCGAAGGACCGCCCGAGAAGGTCGCGGAAAATCCTCATTCCTACACGGGGAAGTTCCTCCGCGAGATTCTCTTGGAGCCCGTGCGATGACCGAGATTTTTTTGGCAGTTTTGGGGCTGGCCTTGCTCGTCTTGTTGGCTTTCCTTTTTTGGCGGAGCCGAAAGGAGGTCGTCCTTCTTGGGCAAAACCTCCAAAAGACCGCCGAGGATGTGGGAAAGGTTTCTCTCCTTGTGCAAAGCCTTCAGGAGCAGGTGACGAGCCACCTTTCCGCCACCGCTCAACTTTTGCGTGGCCAGGATCAGACCATCTCCGAGCGGCTTTCTGCGGTGCAGGGGCTTGTGGCCGACCTCCGGGAACGCATGGGCAAAATGGAGGAGATCAGCCGGCGGGTGGAATCGGTGGCCCAGGATCTTTCCGGGCTTCAGGATCTTCTCCGCGGCCCCAAGGCCCGCGGAGTTTTCGGAGAGTGGGTCCTCTCCGAGCTCCTTTCCCAAGTTCTTCCCCGCGGCCGCTTCCAAGAGCAGTACCGCTTCCGCGACGGAAACGTAGTGGACGCCGCCGTCTTCCTTGAAGGGGTCATCGTTCCCGTGGATGCCAAGTTTCCCATCTCCGGATTTGAAGAGCTCCGCCATGCTCCTACTGCTGAGGAACGAAAAAGGATCAGGAGAAATCTCATCCGTAACGCCCAAAAACATGTGGACACCATCGCCCAAAAGTACATAAGACCCGAAGAAGGCACCGCTGACTTTGCCCTCATGTACATCCCCGCGGAGGGCGTTTTTCTTGAGCTTCTTGGGCCCGAAGACGATGTGGACTTTTTGAAATACGCTTGGGACCGCCGGGTTTTTCCGTGCTCGCCAAACTCCTTTTATTCCTACCTTAGGGCTATCAGCATGGGGCTGCGGAGCTTGGAACTCGCCAAAGATGTGGAGCGTACGCTCCGCGAACTTCAGGCCGCAGAGAGTGCTCTGGAGAGCGCGCTTAGGGATTTTGATACCCTGGGAAACCATCTTCGGAACGCCCGCAGCAAATGGGAAGAAGTGGAAAAGGAGTTCCGCAGGGTGCAGGCGCAGCTTTCGGCTTTGGCGCGAAAGGGGGGTCAGTGAAGGCCATTTTTGGTCGCTATCTTTGGGTGGACCTTTCAGCTGAGAGAATCACGGACAAAGAGATTCCGGAGCGCCTTTATGAGCTCCACCTGGGCGGGCGAGGCTTGGCTAGCCGCCTATTTTTAGAGTACGTCCCTCCGGGAACGGATCCGTTTTCTCCCCAAAACGCCCTCGTTTTTGCCACCGGTCCGTTTCAGGGCACAGGCCTTGCGGGCGCGGGAAGACATGTGGTGATGGCCATCTCCCCGAAAACTCGATCCATTGCCGATTCCTATGTGGGCGGGTTTTTGGGGCATGAGCTTGGCCGCTCTGGTTACGACGGGATTTTCATCATCGGGAAGGGTGTAGAACCAGTATACCTTCTCCTTTATAAGGGCAAAGCGGAACTTCGGGAGGCCCGGGATCTTTGGGGGAAATTCACGGGCGATGTGGAAAAGGAGCTGAGGAGGCGGCATCCCGG
>Ga0209836_100085_pt1 | contig 16723 bp, 15 predicted proteins | sample ElbSprsedimmetaG_FD_184147 | JGI IMG/M metagenome (GOLD analysis project Ga0209836, IMG submission 184147) | Hot spring sediment bacterial and archeal communities from California, USA to study Microbial Dark Matter (Phase II) - Elbow Spring... ... | reverse complement strand
CTTGGCGTAGAACTCGTGCAGATCAAGCACAACGTGCGGGTTGATTTCATTGAAGACGCGGTGGATGGCTCGGGTCTCAGGAAGACTAAGCCGCATCCAGTCACCATTTATGTCCTCGCCACAGGCGGTAAAACGGGCATCCTCCCAGACATGGGCCCAATGCGGGGCAGATCCTCTTTCTGCAAAGCGACGAAAATTCAGAGAAAAGCCATCAGGATTAGCAATGGGAATGGTATGGACCTCGACGGATTTAAGCCGTTCTACGTTAAATCCCAAGGGAAAACGTTGAGAAAGAAGTTCAGGAAGAAGCGTACAGGCGTGTACGGGAGCGGGCTCTGTACCGTGTATACCGGCCACGATGAAGAGCTTCAAAGGCCCACTACCAAGAACGTAATGGTATATTGGCCGGCCCTCTTGACTGCGGCCAACAATGCTCACTGAGCAGCGCTTGCGCAGCTCTTCTTCTAGCTCCCAAAAATCTACCAAACGGAAACGCAAGGGGTGCCACCTCATCTTGACTTGACTCCCTTTCTTGGTATGGTTATACTGTATGTACAACTATACCGCAGGCGGAAAAAACCGCAAGGGGGTGAGAGCTGTATTGGAAATCCTGCTCTTTGAATTTCTCTTCCCAAAGGAGGTGTGTTTATGCGTAGGAAAGCTGTAGTTGTTTGGGTTTTGGGCTTGTTAGCGGCCTGGACTTTGGTTTTGCCCGGAACGGCCAAAACTTACCCCGGTGTAGCCGTCATGGAAATGGCCACGGCTCTAGCTAACAAGATCGAAGAACTCGACAGAAAGCTCCCCGAGGACATTGAGATTCTAGGCGAAAAAATTCCCATAGAAGACACCCTTTACCTCATGGCTAAATGGCTTGCACTCTATGGCGTAACTGATGCCCTGGTTGGGCAGATACCCGCAGAGGTTCCCTACATAAAAGTTCAAAAGCCCACCAAACTCGTGGCGGGAGAAGAGGGCGGAAAGATCATGTGGCAGGACCTCTATGCCCTTGGGAGGGAGCTCTCCGCTGCTTTGGAGGCGAACCCTGTTATTCCTCCGCAAATAAAAATTGTCAGAGATGGGGAAAAAGAAGCTTACGTTAGTGCTGATGTGTTAATCTACATCCTTGCCCGTACTCTGCGCTTTGTGAACGCCAACAACCGCATGCCCACCTATGCTTCCATTAGACCAGTTACTCCACCCCCCTCCTGGCCCCCGGTGGAAAAACCCGTGGTGAAAGTGGAGAAGGTCCCACCCCGGCCGGGTGAAATCCGGGGTATTTGGGTCTGGGGCTCAACACTTGCGGAGGTTGGCGTCGAAAAGGCAATTGCAGAAATTGCGGAGATGGGGTTCACCGATGTGTTCCTCCTTGTCAAGGGAACTGCAGGAACAGTGAATTGGCCTTCTAAGATAGCTCTTGCCACAACCGAGGATACCACTATCCTGGAACGGGCAGTAAAGGCCTGCCATGAGCAGGGGCTGCGCGTTCACGCTTGGTTCGTCGTTCATCAGGACAGAACTTACCTCGCTGCGTACCCTGAGGCACGCATGTGGGGTATTCCTATGGAACCAGGCGGAAGCTTCCGGCGTGCTCGTTCCACAGTGGAGTTCGCTGCCCGCCCGGACTACCGGGAATACGTGATCAGCCTGATGAAGGAAGTTCTTGACTACGGTGTGGATGGGGTTCACCTCGACTACATCCGCTATCCTACCGGTGCATGGGGCTGGAGCCCCTGGCAAATCGGCCGGGCCTGGATGGAGGGACTGAATCTGGACTTTCTCCTCAAAACCGCCATTGAAACCTGGGGAAGCAGAGGGGATGGCAAGAAGTTCATTGATATGTACGCCACAGGCCGCTACTTTGATCTAAACCGTTGGGTCCAGATGAGGATGGATGACGTATACACCTTCGTCAAGGAGATCCGTGACGCCATCAAAGCTGTGAAACCCGAAGTAGTACTCTCCGCAGCCCTAATGCCGGAGGGTGGTGATCCCGACCCCTACCAAAACGCTTTTGCCATGGTCCACTATGGCCAGAGCTACGCAGACTTCGGGGACCTCTGTGACATGATTATCCCCATGACTTACCACATGGAATTCGGCAAAGAAGCAGGTTGGCTCATCCAGGTCTACGAGGGCTCTCGGGCGGTTGTTCCCGAAACCAAGCCAATCCTCATGGGCATCCAGGCCTTCGACGTCTCAGGTGTGGAGCTTCAGAAGGGTATTTACGCTGCACGCCAAGCTGGAGCCGATGGCTTTGTGGTTTTCCGTTATGGTACATTGGTGGGCAGCGCGGAACTCATGGAGGCGTGGGCTGAAGCCCTAAAGCCGGAAGAATGAAAGGAAAGGAGGGATAGAAGATGAAAAGGTGCTTAGTGGTGCTAGCGGTAGTTTCGTTGGCGTTAGCGGCGTGGGCTACTGAGATCACTTTTTGGTTCGCTGGGGGAGACCCAGCCCGCGACCTTCCCGTAGTCAAGAAGCAAATCGAAGAGTTTGAAAAGGCCACCGGAATCAGGGTGAACTTCATCGTCGTCCCGTGGGCTGAGGAGCCCCATACTAAGCTTCAGGCGGCCATTGCTGCCGGTAAAGCCCCAGACCTTGCTAAAGTAGGCTTACCCTTCGACCACGTCCTTGCCCGCTTCGGTGTTGTGGAGCCTTTGGATCAACTTATTCCCGCGGAGATCCAGGCAACCTTTATTCCTGCGGTCCTGGAGGATTGCCGGTACAAGGCAGCAGTCCCTGCGGGCCTTAAGGACAAACTTATTTCTATCCCCTACTTCACCGATGTACGCCTAATCCTCTACCGAAAGGACATCTTCGCGGAAAGGGGGGTCCCTGAGCCGCTGGATTGGACTTGGGACGATTTTGTAGAGTACGCACAGGAGCTCACCTTTGATGATGTGTACGGCTTTGGAACTTCTGGGCGATATAACTCCCAGTTCATTATTTTCGTGTGGCAAGCCGGCGGCGAAATCCTTGATGAAAATGGTTACCCTCTCTTTACTTCACCGGAATTCCTTGAGGGAATCAATTTCTACTGGGACCTATACCACACGCATAGAGTTGTGCAGCCGGGCGCGGTAGATGCTCACCTTTGGGATGTTCGTAAGATGCTTGCTGAAGGGAAAATCGCTATGTACATAGATTGCGGCGATTCCGCAAGGGTCCTCTACGAAGAACTGGGGGACAAGCTTGGCGCAGCTCTCCTGCCTAAGCACCCGCGCACTGGCAAACGCACAGCCTTCTTCGGTGCCGACGGCTTCGTCATCCTCAAGCAGTCTAGACACAAAGAGGAAGCAGCTAAACTCCTTCTGTGGTTGATTGACAAAGACCGTATGGTTGAGTACTGCAAAGTATCAGGTTTCCTACCAGCCAGAGCTGATGCCGCTGCAGAGCCCGTTTTCATTCAAGATCCCATTAAGGCTGCGTTCATAAGGCAACTCGAGGACTCGCGGGGTTGGATCAAGCATCCTGAAGCTAGCTTCATTGCCCGCATCTTACGGGCTGAAGTCCAGGAGGCCCTCGCTGGAACCAAAACGGTGGAGGAGGCTCTGAGAAGCGCTCAAGAAGATGTCGTAGCTGGCCTCAAGGAAAAGGGATATCTCCGGTAACTTGGAGCAGGGGGAGGGGCTCTCCCCTCCCCCTGCGTTTTCTATCCAGGAAAAAAATGCGAAAAGGAAAAATGCGAAAAATCATACGAGAAGCATTGATTGGCTATTCCTTTTGTTTCCCAGCTTATCTTATTTTTGCCGTTTTCATCTTCGCCCCGATCGTTTGGAGTTTTATCTTGAGTTTTTTTGACTATAACATTCTTACCTTTTCCGCCCCCCGTTTTGTCGGGTTGCACAATTACGCCAAGCTTGTTAAAGACTCTGTCTTTTTAGTCTCCTTGCGTAACAGCGCTTTTTTCTCTATTTTTTGCATACCGATTACTTTGAGTTTAGCATTCATCTTCGCTCTTTTACTGAATGACAACTTCCCTGGAAGGAACTTCTTTCGCATGGCTATCTTCGTGCCTTCTGTAGTCTCGATGGTAATAGTGAGCATTATTTGGATGCTCATTCTTTCTGCGCACCCTTCAGGTGTTATGAATCGATTCATCCGCGTCTTTGGTATTCCTCCTCAAGGCTGGCTCTCTGATCGCAGGCTGGTCCTGTTCTCGCTGTCTATTTTCTTGATCTGGCGCTCTTTTGGTTACAAAATGCTTCTTTACCTTGCCGCAATGCAGAACATTCCTGCTGAGCTTTATGAAGTAGCGGAGCTAGACGGCGTAAAATCCTGGCAAAAAGCTCTTTATATCACCCTCCCTATGGTCAAACCAACTACTTTCTTTCTCACCGTTACCTCTGTCATCGAGTTCTTCCAAATCTTTACCCCCGTTTATATCATGACCAGAGGAGGCCCAGGCTATTCTTCCTACACTGTGGTTAACTATCTATACCAAACAGGATTTCAAGAGTTCACAATGGGTTTCGCCTCAGCGATAAGCTATATACTCTTCGTTATCCTTATCATCCTTACTGTAATTCAGAGGAAGGTTTTCCGAGCGGAGCAAATCACATTGTGAAGGGAGAAGGAATGGCGCGCAAACAAAGGAAACTAAAAAGAGCTTTGTGGCTTTCCTTGCGATATCTTGTACTTATTCCTGTTGCAGCTTTTACCTTGCTTCCTTTTATTTGGATGGTGAGCGTTTCCCTGCAACCAGATAAGGGGATCGAAGCTTATAGCTTTATCCCTAAAGAGCTCACTTTTCGAAATTACTTAACGGCTTGGAACTATCCACGCCTTTACGATTCCAAGGTAACTTTGGGAACCATGTTTAGAAACAGCGTTATCGTCTCTTTCTTCATCACTATATTCAGTTTGCTCTTTGACTCCATGGCTGGATATGCGCTGGCGCGGAAACGCTTCCCTGGAAGAGATTTCCTCTTCTGGCTAGCCTTAGCTACGCTAATGATTCCTTTTTACGTAACTGTGGTACCTATGTTCATCATAACTAGAAACCTCGGTCTAATAAACACCTTGGCCGGATTGATTGTGCCTTTTGTCTCCAGCGGTTTCGGAGTGTTCTTGTTTCGCCAAGCCTTTTTCTCTATACCCTTGGAACTCGAGGAAGCCGCCAGGGTCGACGGTGCTTCGGATTTCTTTATCTATTGGAGGCTTATGCTGCCTTTAGTTAAACCTACAGTGGCTACAATGGCGATTTTTAAAATCCTCTGGTCGTGGAACATGTTTTTCTGGCCACTCCTCATCATCTATGACTACGCAAAAATGCCGTTGAACCTAGGCCTTACTATTTTCCGTGGTCAATATGTTACTCGATGGGGGCTCCTTGCTGCGGGGATGACTATTGGTGCTTTGCCAGTGTTGATAGCGTTTCTTGCTTTCCAAAAATGGTTTATCCGCGGCCTTACTGCCGGCGCGGTTAAAGGATGAGAAATGTTTCTCGGCGTGGATGCAGGGGGAAGCGAGACCCTCGCCATAGTAGCTGATAAAGAAAGCGAGGTTATTTGGGTCGGCCACGGTGGCCCAGGAAATCATCTCTGCGTGGGGATCGCTAGAGTTCTCGCTTCCCTAGAAGAAGCCCTTGCTCATTTCCGCTATGTAAATTTTATCGCTGCGTGCTTTGGCCTGTCCGGTTTAGGGATTGGGCAGCACGACCCAAAGCTTGAAGAAGCCTTGCAAAGCATTGTGAAGGCCAATAACGTGAGCTTTTACAACGATGGCCACCTCGCCCTCTTGGGGGCTTTTCTCGGGGAGCCGGGTATCTTGGTAATTGCAGGGACAGGATCCGCCGTTCTGGCCCTTGATCACCGGGGAATGGTCCGGCGGGTAGGAGGGTGGGGACACATACTGGGTGATGAGGGTAGCGCCTACCACATCGCTATGGACGCCATCCGCGCGGCTGTCCGCGCTTATGATGGTGTGGATGAGCCTACATCCCTGCTTCCCGCAATGCTTACATTTTTCAATTGGGAAAAACCCCGAGCGGCTGTACCCTACTTTTACTCCCATCCTCTCGATAAACACCCAGTGGCTAAATTCGCCCCTTTGGTTGTGGCCGAAGCGGAAAAGGGGGATAAGGTAGCATCAGAAGTAGTGAGGAAAAACGTAGAAGCGCTTGTCAAAATGGTCCAGGCCGTGGTAAAAAATTTCGAGGTTCCCCGAAGGGTTGCTGTAGTGGGTGGTGTTTTTCGAAGCCGCTATGTGCGTGAACTTTTTGAGAAAAGCCTTGCGGCCTTAAATCTCAAACTCGTAGACCCAGAACTTCCCCCTGCACTAGCCGGAGTTTTTCTGGCCATGAAAATGGCCGGCCTTCAGCCTGCGGTGGAAAAACTTAAGAAGGCCGAAAAACTTGAAGCAGCCAAAATATGAAGCTGGGCGCACACCAAGTTAAGCTGGATATCCCTACGGGTCTTGCCCTAGCTGGTTACATCGATCGCTCAGGCGTGAGCCAAGGCTTTTTGGATCCGCTCTACCTCCAGGCCCTCCTTTTTCATACTGAAAACTTTTCCCTAGGTCTTGTGATAGTTGACCTGCTTGGAGTCCCGGAGAACCTTTCTCTAGCCGGAAACGGCACACATCTTGTTATCCCTATTGCTACTCATGCCCACTCTGGACCAAACCCAGAAGCGGTCAAGGAACAAGTGGAGAACTCGACCCGCGTTGCCTTAGCCGAAGCCCAAAAGGATTTGGATGAGGTCGTCGAGGTAGAAATCCTCCGTTTTCCCGTGCATGGAGTGTGCTCCCGGCGAGACATTTTGTGTGAGGAGCCAATAGAAACTAGTCTAATCATTTGGAAGCGGCGTGCTCACCACCCTGTTGCTTTTCTTATCTTCCCATGCCATCCAACCGTGCTGGGTCCGGATAACCTTCTTTATTCCGCAGACCTTGCCGGCCGCCTCCGGGAGGCTGTGGCCTCAAAAGTAGGTGCCTTCACTGTATATCTCAATTCTTACGCTGGCAACATCAGCACTCACTACACGAGGAAAAGCCGGTCATATCAAGAATTAGACCGCCTAACAAACATTTTTCTCTCTCAATTTCCTTCCACGCCTGGAAAAACCGTTGTATTTTGTCCTTTACAATGGTGGGAAACAACAATTTCACTTCCTATTGCAACCATAAAACAAGGCACACCCATCGATGACCGAGCTCTCCCAGGAGTACGCCTTGCCGCTCAACGACGAAAGATGGGCTTGGAAAAGTTCGCCCATGCTAGATTGTGCCTCGTTCGAGCAGGCGAGATGGGGTTCCTTTTTACCCCCTTTGAACTCTTTCAAGAAACTGGAAAGTGCATTGAAAAACTTCTGCGACCTTTATTTCCTTGGCCTTTTGTCATAGGTTATGCCCTAAATTACCGCTCCTATGTGGTACCAAAACGCCAGAAAGGAACGTATGAATGGTTCGCTTCGCCTTACACTTCGGAGGCTGAACCCAAGCTTCTTGAGGCCGTGCGCAGCCTTTTGAAGTCAATCAATGTAGACAGGAACACCTTCCCCAAAGACTAAAGCCCGATAAGCTCGTTGGGTTTTATCGAGATAATCACCACCGCGATCGAGGGCTAAGCCTCGGCCCAACACGGTGACCACAGCCCCCACACCGATTTCCTCAAGGACAGAGCCCACCTCTTTCAGCAACAATGGTGCTGAGCCCGGCTCAGTGCTCCGCCCGTCTGTAATCAGGTGAACATACACATTTTGGCAGCCTTTATCCTTCGCCAATTTGAGGAGCTCATAAACGTAATCCACAGAGCCATGCGAGCTCTGCTTGGAAAGCAGGCCAAGAAGGTGAAAAGAGCCTTTGCGAAAGCGCACGAAATCGAGAGCTTCCTGGAATACAGGATTTTTTGGGAACTCGCCGTTTTCTATGGCTAAATTGATTCTCACTTCGTCCTGCAGTACTACGCGCCCAGCACCAATATTCATGTGGCCGGCCTCGGAATTTCCTTTTCTTCCGGGCAAAAGCCCCACCGCTTCACCGGAGGCCTCAAGCCGGCTCATCGGCCCAGCGATAAAGTCGTCCCAACAAGGTGTGTTGGCCAACTCAATAGGGTTAATTCTCCCCGGCTGACCAAGACCCCATCCATCGAGAATAATCAGCATCACTTTTCCTACATCTCTGGGAGGGGATTGAGCCACCAACGCCTGGCCGGTCATTTCTGGAGGCTGCGGCAATGCCAATAGACGAAGAACGGTAGGGGCTACATCAGCAAGCTTGCCACTGCTGGCCAGCCGTGGACGCTCACCACGCGGTCCCACTACAAAGAAAGGTACAGGATTAGTCGTATGACTAACGTTAGGAGGACCTTCTGGAGGCCCGTGGTCTTCAAGCAAGCCATGGTCTGCGGTTATCACTGCCCAATACCCTTTGGTAGCCGCAACGTCTAAGAGCTCCGCAAGCGTCTTGTCCACAGCCTCTGCACATTCCACTTTCGGCGGGAGTTCCGACCAGTGGCCGACAATGTCGCCTGTAGCCAGATTAATCACCACAAGACTCCTGTCTTCCTTTTCAAGCTCTTCCCGCAATTTAGCCATAATTTGCGGCAGTGTCTGTATAGGATGAGCAAGAGATGAGGGCACACAAACATCCTTTTCCATAGGGAAAGGATCGGCACGTCCCCCGTTTAAGAAATACGTCACGTGGGCAAATTTTTCTTCCTCCGCGATGCGGATTTGTGGTAAACCGTGTTGGGCTACAACCTCTCCCAGCGTTTGAGGCATGTTTTGAGGAGCAAAGGCAGCCTTAAGGTGCCTCAGGGAAGGATGATAAAGGGCCAAAGGCACAAAGAAAAGAGGGTCAATTTTCTTGCGGGGAAACTCCTGGAAGTCTGGATCAGTAAAGGCCCGAGTAAGCTGAATTTCGCGCTCACCGCGCCGGCAACAAAAAACGAGAGCATCGTTCGGACAAACACGTCCTACTGGTTTCCCCATTTGGTGCAGGACAAGCGGGGAAAGCCAGTAGTCAGTTTCACCGTGAGCGTACAGGGCTCCGACAGCCGCTGCCATTCTTTCCGCCGTAATTTTTCCCACGCTAACCATGACGAACCTTTTCCTTCTTCGTTTCTATAGCTTCTTCCGCTAAGCGCATAATACAGGCGTTTAACTCCGCAATGTTTGGAGCTACAGGTTCATTATCAATGAATACCACACGCTTGCCCTGGGCCAAGGCGGTTCTTGCGCCTACATCCACACCCGCAGCCTTCAGCTCCACCAACAACACGTCAAAGTCCTTAGCGGCAGCCAAATCTTGTCGGAGCTTTGGCCTGTTAGAAAGATGCGGAGAGGTACCAACCACTTTGCAACGGTATTGCTCTTCTATGTATTCCACCAGGCGAGGAAAAATAGCAGCCGGCGCAGTTGCTGCAAGGAAAACCCGCGCTCCTGCGATGTCTTCCAAGGGCCGTGGCCTGAAAACAGTGCGGAATACAGGAATATGGGGGCTGACCTCATGTACAGCCTCCTCAATAGCTGCGATTTTCGCCTCATCGGCAAGAGGGGGCTCACAGGCGGTTATTACCACCGCATGGCTGCGCATAATTCGGTAAGGACCGAAAAATCCACCGATGTACTCCACCGGCTGGTGAGCCCCAACAATCAAAATCTGCCTGTCTACAGCAATAGGGGGAGCGGTAGCTCCACTTCCGTCAAAGATGACAATGTCTAACCCCGTTTTCTCGGCAATGTGGGCTCCTTCTGCCACGTTGCTGAAGAACGGTTCGCCTCCGCTCATCCCCCCTCCGCAACGGCGGCAACCGATGACCAAAACCCGTGTCATATACGCATGCCCGAAGCATCCGGATGCCGCATGGAAGCCTTGGTCCGCATAGCGAATCAAGTCTTCCACTGTCAAATTAAGGGTTTCTCCATGAAGGATTTCCGGTTCAGCTGGCCCTCCGCGCCCCATCGTCACAATCCCCACTTTCCATTGAGCTTTTAGAACCCGTGCAACGTGCGCAGCAATCGCGGTTTTTCCCGTCCGCTTTCCCGTGCCGACTACACTGATTGAGGGCACTGAAATGGTAGTCAGTTTAGGAGGCGTAAAGATAAAGTCTTTACCCATGTAAGCAATGCCCATGCAAAGTAGAAGATTGGCTATTTCAAAGCGCTCCTTGTATCCGACGACGGGCTCGTCAGAAAGGTCGATGACGATCTCGGGTTTGAACAAGTCCGCGGCGTGTTGCAGAGCCTCACGTATGTTCTTTCCCTTTACGACAGGAACATTAAGAGCAGCCAAGTCTTCCTCGGACCCCACCTTTTCGGTACCTCCAAGAAAAACGAGGCCCACTACCGCGTAGTTCTCGGCCAAACGTTGCAGGGCCCATTTGATAACGGGTATATAATGCTCACCATCAATTAATGCTACTGCCCGCGGTGTCTTTTCGTTCGATCTTTCCTTCATCTTCCCCTCCTTTCGCTTTGAAAAATATGGCGTGTTTGACTTCCAGAGTGACGCAGTCACCTTCCCTAATTTTTTCATCCACAGGGAGCTCCAAACGCCACTCCACTTCTCCCGTTTTGACTCGGACGTCCAAACGTGAACCTAAAAAAGTAATCCGGGAAATTTTCCCCTGAAGGGGGGCTTGGTTAGGGCCGCGTAAATCTATATCCTCGGGTCTGACAAAAAGCGTTCCCTTCAAGGGAAGGGGTCCATCAACTTCTGGAGCTAGTTTGCATAAGACTTTTGGACGCTGCTCTACTTCTATCTCTGCTAGACCTTCTCCGTCCCTTTTTTTAATTAAGAGAGCAGGGACAAAGTTTGCTAGCCCCAAAAAATCTGCGACAAAGGGAGAGCCAGGATTCCGGTAGACATCCATCGGTCGACCTATTTGCACAATCCTCCCTTGATTCATGATGACTATCCGATCTGAAAGAACCATGGCTTCAGCTTGGTCATGCGTTACGTAGACCGTAGTGATTCGTAATTCGTGTTGCAATTCAGTAATCTCAAATCTCATTCTCTCCCGCAATTTGGCATCCAAGTTGGAAAGAGGCTCGTCAAGCAGTAATGCATTCGGCTTTACCACCAATGCCCTAGCCAAGGCCACGCGCTGCTGCTGCCCCCCAGAGAGCTGTTCTGGATAGCGCTGTTCCAGGCCCTCCAGCCCTACCATTGCCAAGATCTCCATGACTTTTGAGTAAATCTCTTTTTTCGGTACTTTTCGTAATTTCAAAGGGTACGCCACATTCTCAAAAACCGTCATATGTGGCCACACTGCATAGTTTTGAAACACCATTCCTAGATTCCTTTTCTCCGGTGGCACAATGAAGTTGGGCGATGAAACTAAGCGCCCCCCAATGTATATGTGCCCGTCACTCGGCTTTTCAAACCCCGCAATCAGACGAAGCGTCGTGGTTTTTCCGCAACCCGAAGGTCCCAGTAAGCAGACCATTTCGCTGTCTTGGATTTCAAGGGAAACATCTTGTACTGCTTGGAACCGACCGAAAAGCTTACTTACATCTACTAGTGAAATCTCCGCCATCGTCCGCTCCTAAACGCGTCCTACGCCCCGACCACCTTTTTCACCGCCATATTTGTAGTGAAAAGGACAATAACAATTATGCAAGATAACGCTGCAGCGATGTGAAAATAACCAGCCTCCTGTAACTCATATACTGCAACTCCAATAGTTGGAGTGTTAGGTCCGTACAACAGCGTAGACATAGTGAGCTCTCTTACCGCCGGCATGAATACCAATGCCCAGCCCCCCAGAATTCCGGGTTTAACAAGAGGGATAATTATGTCGCGGAAAGCCCGAAGACGATCAGCACCGGAAATGTACGCGGCTTCCTCAAGGGATTGGTGGATCTGTAACAAAGAAGCGCTTATGTTGCGGAACGCATAAAATAGATAACGGGCTAGATACGCGACAAGTAAAATGCCTAGAGTATTATACAAATTCACTTTGAATTGGCCAGAAAAGGCCAGGATCATGGCCAAAGCCACTACTGTTGCAGGGGTTGCATTGGGTAATGTACAAACTAAGTCCACGAGTCTGCGGCCGCGCAATTGCGTTTTGATAGAGAGGTATGCAAGAATCGCCCCTATAAGGACTGCTAGTGTTGCACAGGAAAGGCCGAGTACTAAACTGGTAATAATTGCCTTCTGTGTTAGAGGATATTCAAAAAGAACGTAACGATAGTTGCGAATAGTGAAATTAGACCACTGAAGTGGGACACCCCAAGCTTTCAAAAAAGAGGTGAGCAACAGAGCCATCAATGGAAGCAGAATGCTGAATGTCAAAAAACCATAGACTAAGATAGCAAGAGGCCACCTCCAAATCCCCAATTCTACAGTGCTTGGGCGCACACTCTTGCCTGAAATAATAGCCGCGCCGTGTTGGCGCCGAATGATCTGCTGGTTAAGCCAATGCATACCTAAGGCAAGGATAATGAGTAATACTGACAAAACTGTGGCAAACCGAATGCCCATAAAATCACCGCGATGCACGTAGCTATATATCTGAGTAGTTAAGACAAAAATTCTTGCCCGCATTCCCAATAGTGCAGGTATACCGAAGTTTGTTATTGTATACAAAAAAGCTAGCATCATCCCTGACAAAATACTTGGGATAACCAAAGGCAGGGTCACATCTTTCATAACCCCAAATCGCCCAGCTCCGGAGATGCGCGCCGCCTCCTCTAAGGAAGGATTCATACGCTCGAGAGCTCCATGCGTCGCTATAAAAACGAAGGGAAAAGAATAAAGTCCCATTACCCACACCATTCCAGGGAAAGAGTAAATGTCAAAAGGCGAAGAAGCTAAATTAAAAATAGCCATCCACAAACGATTGAGATACCCCACACGAGGAGCTAATAACTGAATCCAGGCGATTGCCCCAATAAACGGGGGAAGCATGTAGGGTAGGAGGCAAAGACTTTCCACAAACTGGCGGCCAGGCAGGTCAGTGCGCGCTACTAACCAGGCTAATGGTACACCAAGAGCCAAAGAAACAATGACTGTCCAGATCCCCAATAGGATCGTATTTTTAAGAGGCTCTAGGTTTCGAATATCTGAAAGGACGAAAATATAGTTTTGTAGAGACACGCCCTCCACTGTTTCAAAGCTCTTGTAAAACAATACCCCCAAAGGGAACACCACGAGAAAAGCTAAACATAGCAAGGCGAAAGCTGCCGGGACGACCCCAGCTTGTTTCAGCGCTCTGGTCATGGAATTTAGAGCCGGGAGTAGAAAGCTCCTACTCCCGGCTCGCCCCCTTCATTCGCCTAACAGAATCTTCACGAATTGTTCCGTGAAAAAGTCGATGTTGGCCAAAACTGCATGAAGGTCTGCGGGCATAGCCATGGCAACCAATTCCTCAAGACTGGGAGTATCAGCAGGCCCCTCGACGTCTGGCCGGGCTGGGATGTAGTGCCCTATCTCCACAAGGGCCCGTTGGCCCTCGGCCGAGAGAACAAAATCCACAAACTTTTTCGCCGCCTCCAGATGCTGGCTTGTGGAGAAAATGCCTATCGGGCTTGGCAGGAAAATAGGTCCATCTTTGGGATAAACTAATCCGATCGGGCTACCCTGCGCCTGTAAATCGCGTACCATGTTGTCCAAGGTGAGCCCCACCTTATAAGCTCCCGCGGCAACTTCGGCCACAACTTGGCTATTACCCTTAACGACTGTGGTTGCATTTGCTGCCAACCCACGGAAGAAATCAAGCCCATAGTTCAGCCCAAGGACCGTAGCGGCGATAGCAACAGAGCCAGAATATGTAGGATTAGCTACAATAATTTGCCCCTTCCATTGAGGATCAAGAAGATCCGTCCATTTTTGAGGTGGATCTTTTACCAAATTAGTGTTATAAGCAATAACCAGCGCAAAAATTCTTGCGCCATAGTAGTAACCATCTGGATCGACCAAAAGTGCAGGGATGTTTTTGGCTTCCGGCGACTCGTATTGATACAGCAAGCCCTCGGCCTTGAGCCGCTCGAGATATGTGTACTCCGCTACCCATATGAGATCGGCCATGATGCGGCCCGCCGCACGCTCAGCCGCAATTTTTGCGGCAATTTTCCCAGTTCCGGAGCGGAAAACCTGGAGGTCTATGTCCGGATATTTTGCCTCAAACATTCGCTCAAAACGGGTCATGATTTCCAGAGGAGTGGAGGTATAGATCAGCAACGTCTCCTTTGCCAGAGCGCTTCCACACCCCACCAAAATCAACGCTAAACTAACCACTATTGCGTTCCGCATATACACCTCCTGAGACTAGATTTGGACATTGTTTTTCTCTGAAACCTCTCTCACCCCCTTTCTCCGCACCTTTCAATGCGGAATATCCGTTTTCTAACCATCAGAACCAAAAATTTCGTTTTCCACACGCTCGAAATGTTCTTCCATGACGCGCCTGGCCTGAGCAGTGTCACGTGCTTCCAACGCAGCCAGGAGGCGGCGGTGTGTGGAAAGGGATTGCTCTACGTAGGAATTTCGGTGTTGAATAAAATAAGCCTTTACTATCCGCCATAAAGGTTGATCCATATGATTCATAAGAGCCAACACATGTTGGTAAATCAAGGAATTTCCCGTACTCGCTGCAATAGCAAGATGGAACTTGCGATCTGCGGCAAAATAACTTTTTATATCACCTTCTCGAGCAGCCTTTTCCATTTCCGAGAGAGCTTCGCGAAGCGCAGCTATACGTTCAGAATTCATCCGCCTTGCAGCGAGTTCAGCAATACCTGCCTCTAAAATGCGTTGAAGTTCAAAGATGTCTCGTAGCTCGCTATTATGAGTCGCTATTTGTAAGGCAAGATTCAAAAGTTTTTCATTGCAACAGCGAACGTAAGTACCATCCCCTATGCGGCGATCCACAATGTCTAGAGCGGCAAGGATGCTCAATGCCTCTCGGACAGACGACCGACTAACATTGCAGATATCAGCGAGCTCACGTTCCGCAGGCAGTTTTTGATTTTCCTTGTATTGACCAGAGGAAACACCTCTAACAAGGTACTCCAGAACAACCTGGGACCTCCCGGCCTTTCCATTCCCCTTTCGAGCAGCCATTGGTCTGACCTTTTAATCAGTATATACAAAACTCTGGCAAAAGTCAAGAGGCCCGGAAGGCACGTTGGTCTGACCAAATCAGGTGATATATAGTGTTTTCACACATAATCCATTCCATAGTCGGGTAAAGGGACTGGGAAGATGTCTTCCAAGCCCTCCGCCGCAGTTATTGATGGTCTAGCTGGACCAAAAATTACACGTGTTAGTTCTGGCCCTTCGATTTTTCTTAACAATTCCAATACCGCTTGAACCTTATTTTTAGCAAGCCGCTCAGTAAGGTAGCCATATAGTGACGCGAACAACCCTTCAGGAGATATGATCTTCCAGGTGCGAGGAAATTCATTTATCTCTGGTACACTCACCAAGGAAAGCAAACGGTTTATGGTGCGATCCGCACCAATGGTGTTAACCACAATCGGCCCACCTTCCGCCTCGCAAAGGGACCGGATCATCCCGACAACTTGGAGCGGATCGCCTGCGTACTCCACACAAGTGAGAATTCCTCCAGCGTCACGTATGGTTACTATGTACGAGCAAGTATCATTTTCTTTGTGTATAAATATTTGTGCCGGACGACCACGGGCCATTGAAGCTTTAAAGAGCTCGCTAAAATCATCGTAACTTCTTTCAAACCGCACAGCCTTTTCTGCATGAGCACGTGCAAGCCAGGGAAGATCGTCATGGACGGCAGGCCTCATATTCACCGCGTCGAAGCGGGCGAGCATCCTAGGCTCAAGTCTATATTTAAGAAAAACTCCGGCATTTACCGCTCCAAATCTTCTGTACAATCCTCGATCTCCCGAGATTAACGCGATCACCGCGCCCTTACCCGCAGCAAGGCGCTCGGCATCCGCCAGCAAGGACGTGGCAAGCCCTCTTCCCCTGTATTCGGGATCGGTGCAAACACGAGTTGCCCCGTTGAAACTGTTACCGAAGGGGGTATCGATTCCTCGCAAACTGGGTTAGCGAAAGAGGAGGAACCGATGACCCAAGCCAGTACAGCCGAGTTGGTGAAAAGGCGGCCCCGGTATCCTAAGGCTAGCCGAAAGAAGAAAACTCTGCTCCTTAACGAATTTGTGGCCCTCACCGGTTACCACCGGAAGTTTGCCATCAGGCTTCTTAGAAATGAACGAAGGCCTAAGCATCTTGACCACTGAGGCCGGCCATGCCTGACGTAGAGGCCGCAGCTAACAACAGGCAGTGGACAGAGCCCGCCAACGCCTTTTGTTCGCGCTTTTTAAATCGGCCTGGACAACAACAGCGCTTTATCGATGCTAACCTTCTCCAGTACTGCCAGAGCGAAAGGGTTACCTTCACCCGGCGTCGGCCCTACAAGAAAAACGACATGACTAGGCAAGTCTGCGGGCTTCGGTAACACTACTTTTGAGACATCATGCCGGTCCCAAACCCTTAGTAACTCACAGTGTTCGAGGAGGTGAGACATCTGTGTAACCGAGCAGCCGGAGCTCTCGCCGGTGGACCCTCTTTACCGGCTCCTGTATTGGAGCTCGGGCGGCTCCAAAACCTTCTGCCTCGGAGCGCTGGGCGAGCCTTATCTGCGCTCCGAGGCGCCCTGAACCTTCAGGCTCTGGGAGGGGCTGGCGGAAAGGGCGCTTAAAGGGCCGCTGCCGGTGACGGAGGAGGCCTTTTTGGCGAGGATCATATTCACGCCCTGGCGGCCGAGGCTTTGTGGAGGAGCTGCAGCGCACCGTGC
>Ga0209836_100084_pt1 | contig 16724 bp, 15 predicted proteins | sample ElbSprsedimmetaG_FD_184147 | JGI IMG/M metagenome (GOLD analysis project Ga0209836, IMG submission 184147) | Hot spring sediment bacterial and archeal communities from California, USA to study Microbial Dark Matter (Phase II) - Elbow Spring... ... | reverse complement strand
TTACGATCGAACTGGTATTTCTGTCTGCAAAATCCGCAGACCCTGCTATACGAAAAAAACCGGCCGGGGAGAAGAAAGTTTCAATCCCTCGTAGGTAGGCTACAAATCTCAATCCCCCCTTCACTAACTTAAGAAGGTTTATGGCAAAGATTGTAGAAAGGCGGCTACAGGAGGGGTACCATGGGGGGAATTTGACCATCGATGGCAAACAGGTGGTGGTGCCTGAGGGTACCACCATATATGAGGCAGCCCTTCAGGCAAGAATTACCATTCCCACCCTCTGTTTTGTGGAGGAGATGGGGGAAGGGGGGACCTGCGGCATATGCTCCGTGGAGGTGGAGGGGGAGCCAGAACCCCAATTAGCCTGCAAAACTCCGGTGAGCCCGGGCATGGTGGTACGTACAGATACACCCAGAATCAGAGAGATACGGGAAGCCATACAGATGATGGATAAGGCTGGCCAAAGCCTTGCCCCCCGCAAGTCGGCGTGGACAGGAGCGCCCTGGCGGTGTCTTTACACCCCATAAATGTATAGCCTGCAGGAGATGTGAGATTATCTGCCAAAGGGTGCAGACGGTAAGGGCTTTGGCCCTCAAGGAGGTTAAAAAACGTTTGGTAATAGCTCCCATAAGGGGACAGGATCTGAGCCAGACCCCCTGCGTGCAGTACGGTCAGTGCATAGAAGGCTGTCTTACCGGAGCCCTGAGGGAAAGGGACCAGAGGGAAGAACTGCTGGGCCTCCTGGAGGACAGATCCAAGCACGTGGTAATCCAAACTTCCCCCGCCTCCAGAGTTTCCTCAGGAGAAATATTTTTCTATCCTCCAGGCCAGGATGTTACGGGGAAAATGGTGAGCGCCCTTGAGGTTTTGGGCTTTGCCGCTGTTTTCGACACCTCCTTCGGGGCCGATGAAGAGGCCGAGGAATTGCGGGGAAAGCTTTTAGAGGCTAAAAACCTCCCCCTTTTGACTTCCTGTTGCGATGCCTGGGTGCGTTTTGTTAGGGAGTTTTATCCCTGTTACGTGGGGCATCTGTCCACCTGCAAACCTTCCCAGGAGATGCTGGGGGCCTTGATAAAGTCCTACTACGCTGCCCTGAAGGGGTTGGATCCCCAAGACGTGGTAGTGGTATCCTTGATGCCCTGCACCGCCAAAAAGGCTGAGGTGTTACGGTATGGGGATAAGCCAAAGGATGTGGATTTGGTGCTCGCCCTCAGGGAGCTGGGTCGGCTCCTGGCAGAGAAGGACATCTGCTTGGACTCCTTGCCGGAAGGGGAATTCGATCCCCCCTTTAATTTAGGTTCAGGAGGAGGGTAGCTCTTCGGTATATCCGGAGGGGTGGTCACCAGCCTCCTGCGAACCCTTGGGGTGGGAGAAGGGGATTTTTCCTTACAGTGGCGCTACTGGCCAGGGGAAAAGAGGATCCGAGAGGTGAAGGTGTTTTTAAAGCAGCCTTCCCCGATAGGGGATCTCCAGGAGATCAATGTGCTTCAGGTGGAAACCCTGGGGAAAGCTCGTCTGGTGCTGGAAAAACTGCTGGAGGGGGTATTGGGGAATTATCACTTGATCGAGGTCATGGCCTGTCCAGGAGGCTGCGTAGGTGGAGGGGGCCAGCCCGTGCCTACCACCGAAGAGAGGATCAGGGCCCGCAGCCAGGCTTTGAGGCAGAGGGACGCCCTTTCCCTTTATCGAAGTCCTGGGGATAATCCTGAAGTGAAGAAAATTTATCGGGAATTTCTGGGAAGCCCCAATGGGGAGCGGGCCAGAGGCTTGCTCCATACCACCTACTCCCCATTGCCCTTGCCTTAAGCCCGGAGAGGGCTTTTTTTATGCCTGTTTTCCTTGGAGGGCCTCGGAGGATTATAATATTAGGCGTGAGGTGATGGAAGCGGTTATGGATAAGGTGGAGCTCATGTCCCCTGCGAGCAGCTTTGAGGCCCTGAAGGCGGCGGTGAGAAATGGGGCAGACGCGGTCTATTTGGGGGGCAAGCAGTTCAACGCCCGCCAGGGGGCGGAAAATTTTACCGGCGAAGAAATAAAGGCGGCCATAGAATACGCCCACGAGAGGGACTGCAAGATCTACGCCACGGTAAACGTGCTGATAGCCGATAGCGAGATGGAGAGGGCGCTGGAGTTCATATACTTCTTGGCGGAGAACCGGGTGGACGGCATTATCCTTCAGGATATGGGGCTGGCCCATCTCTGCCGCAGGTTTTTCCCCTCTCTGCCCTTGATGGCCAGCACCCAGATGACCGTCACTGGAGCTCAGGGGGCCAGATTTTTACAGGAGAGGGGTTTTAAAAGGGCTATCCTGGCCCGGGAGTTATCTTTAGAGGAAATAAGGGCCATAGCCCGACAGGTGGAAATAGAGCTGGAAGTTTTCGTCCACGGGGCCCTCTGTTTTTCCTATTCAGGCCAGTGCCTCCTGAGCAGCCTGGTGGGGGGAAGGAGCGGCAACCGGGGCATGTGTGCCCAGCCCTGCCGCCTCCCCTATACCCTGGTGGATCCCCGGGGAAGGCCTGTGGGGGAGGAGAAATATCTACTGAGCATGAGGGACCTCTGCGCCCTTCCCCTCTTGCCCCATTTGATAGAGGCAGGGGTGAAGGCCTTCAAGATAGAGGGCAGGATGCGGCGGCCGGAGTACGTGGCGGTGGTCACCAGGATTTATCGGGAGGCCATAGACCGTTACTATGGGGATCCGCAGAACTTCCAGGTAACCCCTGAGGAGCTGCAGAAGCTGGCCCAGATATTCAACCGGGATTTCACCGCCGGCTATCTGGAGGGAAAAGTTGGCAAAAACTTGATGAGCTACGGCCGTCCCAGCAACAGGGGCTTATATCTGGGAAGGATTATCGATAAAAAGGATGGCCTCCGTGAGCTAAAGCTGGAGCTCCCCCTGAGGAAAGGTGACGGCCTAGAGGTGTGGATCAGCCGGGGGAGGGAAGGGCTGGTGGTGGAGCGCTTTTACCGTGATGGTGAGGAGATAGAAGAAGCCCATCCCGGGGATAGGATATGGCTACCCTTGCCTGGATCTGCAAGGGTAGGGGATAGGGTCTTTAAAACCAGCGACGTCCAATTGCTGAGCCAGGCCAGGCAGAGCTTTACTTCCCCCAGGGAGGGCGACCTGATACCTCTGAAGATGAGGGTGAGGGGCAGGTTAGGGGAGCCTCTGATCCTGGAGGTGGAGGATCCCCAGGGACATAAGGTAAGGTTGGCCAGCCAGGTGGTGCCGGAAAAAGCCAGGCTTCACCCCTTGAGTCATCAGGTATTGGTTCACCAGCTCGGCCGCCTGGGTAACACCCCTTATTTCTTAGAGCATTTAGAGGCAGAGCTGGAGGGAGATCTTATGGTTCCTTTGAGCGAACTGAACCGCCTGCGCCGGGAAGCTTTAGCCAGGTTAAAGGAGATGAGGCTATCCTCATACCCTTCCCGCCTTTCCTCCACCTGGCCCTGGGAGAAGATAAGCAAGAGCCTGGCCTTGAAGAGCAATCCCCCTTCCTCCTCGAAATTGCCCCGCCTTTCGGCGGCAGTGGCGGGGATAGAGGCTGCCTGGGCTGCCCTCAGAGCAGGGGCGGAAAGGGTATACATTGCTGGGGAGCAGGGAGGATCTTTTCCTTCCGGAGATGGATGGAGGGAATTCCTTCGGGAAGCCCGGAAGAGGAAGAGGGAAGTTATCCCTGGCCTTCCCCGGGTTTGGCAGGAAGGAGAAACGGCTCGGATCCTTTCCCGCATAGAAGAATGGAGGTCTCTGGGGGCAAAAATGTTTTTGGCCGGCAACCTGGAAGGGATAAAATTGTTGCGGGACAGGGGCCTGGAGGTCTGGGGGGACTACACCTTGAATGTTTTCAATTCCTGGGCAGTGGAGTATTGGGCACAGATGGGACTTGCGGGCCTCACCGTTTCTCCGGAGATGAGAAAAGATCAGTGGGAAGGGGTTTCTAAAGTCCTGCCACTGGAGACCATGGTACATGGCTCTTTCCCCTTGATGATTTCCAAGGCCTGTGTGTTGGGAGCCCGATTAGGGGGTAAAAACGGAGCTTGTTCCGCCCCTTGCCGCCAGGGTTCCTGGAAATTAAAGGATAGAATGGGTTTCCTCTTCCCCTGTGCTACCGACGAATTTTGCCGCTTCTATATTTACAACTCTAAGGAGCTGTGCCTTTTAGATTATCTGCCGGAAATAGCCCATATGGGCTTTGCCTGGATAAGATTGGAATTGAGGGGTAAGCCGGCCCTTTATGTGGAAATGGTGACCAGCCTGTACCGGGAAGCCCTCGACTGCCTTGAACGGGGGCAAGGGGAAAGGATTCTCGTGTTATCCCGGGAGATCAAACGCCTGATACCTGAGGGGATAACCCGGGGCCATTACTTTCGGGGGGTTATAGACGGTGGAGAAGAGCTGGATCAAGCTGGAGTTGAATAAAATCCTGGATATGTGCAAAGAAAAATGCTTTACCCCCATGGGCAGGGAGAGGGTGGAACAGCTCCTGCCCGTGCGGGACAGGGAGAAGGTAAAGCGGCGCCTTCAAGCCACCAGCGAGGGGGCAGAGCTGCTCCGCCTGTATCCCCAGATACCCTGGGGTCCGGTCCACGATCTCAGAATTGCCTTGCGGCAGGCCCTGGGGGGAGGGATCTGGAGCCCGGAAGAGCTGTGGCAACTAGCCTCCACCCTTTCCTCCATCCACAGGATTCGAGCCTTTTTTCAGCAGATAGAAAGAGACAAGGCCTATCCCCTGCTCCATAGTTTAGCCCAGGGCCTTACCCCGTTGGCAGATCTGGAAAGGGAGATTTACCGCTGCATAGGTCCTGGAGGAGAGGTTCTGGACAGCGCTTCCCCCCGGCTGGCTTCCCTGAGGAGGGAGATCCAGAGGGTCCAGGGGGAGGTAAAGGGGAGGCTGGAGAGCTTCCTGCGTTCACCGGAGATCCAGAAGTATCTACAGGATAATCTTTATACCCTCCGCCACGACCGTTATGTGCTGCCTGTAAAGCAGGAATATCGGCACAAAGTCCCCGGCCTGGTCCACGACCAGTCGGCCAGCGGCGCCACCCTGTTTATAGAACCCTTAGCCCTGGTGGAGCTGAATAACGAACTGCGCCGCCTGGCAGCGGCTGAGGCCAGGGAGATAGAGGCCATCCTGGAGGGGCTCACCCGGAAGGTGGCCCAAAAGGGGGCCATAATCCTAAAAAATCTGGAGATCCTAGGGGAGCTGGATTTCATCCTGGCCAAGGCCAGGTTGAGCCGGGAGATGGAGGGACAGGAGCCTTTCCTCAACGAAGAAGGCAGATGGCGCCTCCTCAGGGCCCGCCATCCCTTGCTGGGCAAGGAGGCGGTGCCCATCGATCTGACCCTGGGCGAAGATTTTCACACCCTGGTCATCACCGGGCCCAACACCGGCGGTAAAACCGTGACCCTGAAGACTGTGGGGCTCCTCACCCTGATGGCCCAATGCGGCTTTCACCTGCCTGCAGCTTCGGGCACGGAGATAGATCCCACGGCGGAGGTATTTGCCGACATAGGGGATGAGCAGAGCATAGAGCAGTCCCTGAGCACCTTTTCTTCCCATATGAGCCATATAGTGAATATAATCCAACGGGCCACCCCCAAAAGCTTGGTGCTCCTGGACGAATTGGGTGCAGGCACCGACCCAGCAGAGGGGGCAGCCCTGGCCATGGCCATCCTGGACCATTTTACCCGCCTGGGGGCCCGCACCATAGCCACCACCCACTACAGCGAGCTCAAGGCCTACGCCTATACCGCTCCCGGGGTGGAAAACGCCGCCATGGAATTCGACAGCCGTACCCTCAGGCCCACCTTCAGGCTTCTCGTGGGGACGCCCGGGGAAAGCAATGCCTTCATAATAGCTTCCCGTCTGGGGCTCCCTCCGGATATTGTAGAGAAGGCCCAGGAATACATGGGGGAAAAGGAAAAGAGGGCCAGCCTGCTGATCGCTGGCCTTGCTGAAGATAAGCGCCTCAGCCAGAGGGAGCGGGAGGAGGCGGAGAGGCTGAAGAGGGAAACAGAAAAGCTGCAGCAGCAGCTCCTGGAGCTGAAGGAGGAATGGCAGGAAAAGGTCAAGAAAGAAGCGGAAAAGTTTAAACGGGAATTCCGCCAACTCCTGCAGAGGGCCAGAGCCCAGATAAGGGAGGTCTTGGCCAGGGTGGAGAGGGCTTTGGCGGAGGAGAGCCTGCAGAACCAGCGGAGGGCCCTCTACGCTGCCCAGAGGGAATTAAAGGAGCTAGAGGTGGAGATGGAAGGAAGGTTAGAAGCTTACCGTCTACCTCAGGGAGAAAAGGTCCTGCCTCCCGGCCGGGTAAAGCCCGGGGATAGGGTCCGGCTGAGGGGATGGGGCCAGGTGGGAGAGGTGGTAAGCTGCGGCCCTGGGGAAAAGGAAGCCCAGGTTCAGGTAGGGTACCTTAAGGTTTCGGTGCCCCTGGGAGAGTTGGAGTTGCTGGAGCAGGGAAATGGGGAAGGAAAGGGGATTTATAGGGGCTGGCACCTGGAGGTGGCCCCCAAGGACATCAGACCGGAAATAGACCTGCGGGGTTTAACCGTGGAGGAGGCCTGCCACAGGGTGGAAGGCTATCTGGACGACGCCCTCCTTTCGGGATTCACCCAGGTTTATCTGATCCACGGCAAGGGCACAGGTGCCTTACGGCGGGCCCTTCAGGAATACCTGAAAGCCCATCCCCTGGTCAAGGACTTCCGCCTGGGCGGACCCCAGGAAGGGGGCAGCGGGGTTACGGTGGTGGAACTAAAAAGATAAGCCCTTTTAGGGCTTATCTTTCGGGTATGGCGACGGTAACCTCGTTGGAGGGAGGGGCATTGGCGGGGACCACCCGGTAAATATAAGTCTGGCCTGGTTCCACGTCGGTATCGGTAAAGCTCTTCCCCCTGACAGGGGTAAACTTTTGTGCCTTTCCAGAAGGGGAACGCCGCTCCACGGTGAATAAAAAGTCTCCCGGAGGAGCGGTCCACTCCAGCACCACTTTGGGCTGCTCCAGGTTGGGTCCCACCTCCAGGCGGGCCCTCAAGGAAGGGGGGGACACTTTCGAGCCGTTTTCAGGCCGCTCGGCGGCTTTATCTTTGTCGGGAGGTTCAGGCGGCTGTTTTTCTTCAGGACCGTGTAAGGTGCATACCTGGGTGGGGGGTTCCAGATAGGAGTCCTCTGCCACCCCCCCTCGAGTCCCTGAAGGCCGGCGCAGGAACACTTTGGTTACCACATTGGGGCAGTGAGGGGAGGCCAGCAGGCTCGAAGTGGCGCATACCTTTACTTCCACCCACACATCGGAGATCTTTTTGGGGATCATGGACTCGGCGAACACTTCTTTTATAATGAACTCCTTAGGGGTAAGGCTGCTGGGCAATAGCCCTGACTTGGCATCTACATCTATATAGACTATTCCTGCTGGCCTGGGAAAATCCTGGACAGGCTTATCCCTGAGGGCGGACTCCAGGACCCTCCTCCATAGGAGGGCGGGATAGCCGCCTCCGGCAACCCCCTTCAGGTAATGTTGGGGATCGGTATGATCGTATCCCATCCAGACAACCCCCACCAGTTCAGGAGTGTAGCCGGCAAACCAGGCGTCCTTTTCACCGTGAAGGCCCCGAAACTCGGGGGTTTCGGGTAAGGAAGTGGTGCCCGTTTTGCCCGCCACCGGACGCCCGGGGATTTGGGCGTTGCGTCCCGTCCCGGAGGTGACCACCGTCTTGAGCATATCGGTCATCAGGTAGGCCACCTGCTCGCTCATGACCACCCTTCGAGGAGGTCTGTTCACCAATATGGTTTTGTCGTGGCGGTCGGCGATTTTGGTGACGCAGTGGGGGGTTATATAGGTGCCGCCGTTGGCAAAAGCCGCGTAAGCCCCCGCCATCTGCACCGGGGATACCCCTGTGGTCAGCCCTCCCAGGGCCAGGGAGAGATTTTTGTCCTCTGGCCGGAGGGGCAAACCCAGGCGCTTGCCGAATTCGTATCCTGTTTCTATGCCTATGGTGTGGAGCATCTTAACTGCGGCCACGTTCACCGACCACCGGAGGGCTTCCCTCATGGTTATGAGCCCCCGATAGCGGCCATCATAGTTTTCCGGCCGATAGTTTCCGGGGAAGGTGGTGGGTACGTCGTCTATCACGTAGGCTGGGGGATAGCCCTTCTCCAGGGCAGGACCGTACACCACCAGGGGTTTGATGGTGGAGCCCGGCTGACGTTGGGCCTGGGTGGCCCGGTTGAACCCCCTTCGGGCCTTGTAGTCCCTGCCCCCCACCAAGCCCCTTATCTCCCCGGTGTGGGGGTCCAGCACCACCATGGCCCCCTCTATGGGCCTGTCGGGAGCGCCTGGAGGGAAGCTGTTTTTATCTCTAAAAGCGGCCTCCATTTCCCTTTGAATGCGCTGGTCTAAGCTGGTGTAGATCTTCAGTCCCCCCCTGTAGAGCTCTGAGGAGGGTATCCCCTGGCTTTCCAGCAGTTTGCCGGCTTCGTCTATCACCGCGTCTATAAAATAAGGGAAGTTTTCCCCCCTGGTAATGGGAGCCTCTTTGAACTCCAGCTTTTTATTTTTTGCCTCTTCCGCCTCCTGGGGGGTGATGAACCCGTATTTGACCATGCAGTCCAGCACCAGGGATTGCCGGTTCTTGGCCCCCTCCCAGTTGGTGCGGGGATCGTAGCTGGCCGGGCTCTGGATAAGACCCGCCAGGAAGGCGGACTCCGCCAGGTCCAGATCCGACACCGATTTGCCGAAATAGGCCCGGGCTGCCGTTTCCACTCCATAGGTACCCCGGCCCAAATATACGATGTTGAGGTAATTTTCCAGGATCTCTTTTTTTGTATAGGTCCTTTCCAGTTTCAGGGCCAGGATGGCCTCCTGGATCTTCCTTTTTAAGGTGCGTTCTGGATTATCTATGAAGGCGTTCTTGGCCAGCTGCTGGGTAAGGGTACTACCCCCTTCCTGGATTTTGCCGCTGCGCAGGTTTATCCAGGTGGCCCTCAGTATGGCTTTTAGATCCACCCCATGGTGTTGGTAAAAACGGTTGTCCTCAATGGCTATCACTGCATTTTGGAGATGTTTAGGTATCTTTTCCAGGGGCACCACTATGCGGTTTTCCTCTCCCCGCAACTGCTCCACCAGCTGGCCGTCCTTATCATAGATGAAGGTATTCATAGCCAGGGTGAGCTTGGCCGGATCCCACTCGGGCATGGTGCGGAAAAGCCCTATGGCGCATCCCGTGCCTGCCCCCAGAATTATCAAAAAAATTATGGCCAGACCCAGCAGAAGGATCCGGGCCAGACTCAATTTCTTTTTCACCTTTTTTTGCTGCCTTTGGGGAAGGGACGACACCATCTTCACCTCCTTATGGGGGTATTATACCACATACCCCAAGCTGTTGCAGTCACTGGCCTTCCGTGATAAACTGTACCTGGATTTTTCAAGCCCAATGCATATTATGGAGGGGTTCCCTTGAAGGATACGGACATAAAAAGGGAAGCGGATCGGCAGCTGCGTATTTTAAAGCGGGGAGCGGCAGAGATAATCACCGAGGAGGAGCTGAGGGCCAAGCTGGAGAGGTCCCTCAGGGACAACAGGCCCTTGAAGGTGAAGCTGGGGCTGGACCCCACCGCTCCCGATATCCACCTGGGCCATACTGTCGTCCTCCACAAGCTGCGGCAATTTCAAGAACTGGGCCACCAGGTCATCCTCATAATCGGGGATTTTACCGGGCGCATCGGGGATCCCACGGGAAAAATGGAGACCAGGAGACAGCTCACAGAAGAGGAGGTCCTGGCCAATGCGGAAACCTACAAGGAGCAGGTTTTCAAGATCCTGGATCCCCGCAGAACCATAATAAAATTTAACAGCCAGTGGCTGTCTGAATTGAAGTTCGCCCAGGTGATAGAGCTGGCCGCCAAGATGACCGTTGCCCGCATGTTGGAGAGGGAGGATTTTTCCCGACGGTATCAGGAGAACAGGCCCATAAGCATCCACGAATTCTTTTACCCCTTGATGCAGGCCTATGATTCGGTGGTGCTGGAGGCGGATGTGGAGCTGGGAGGGACGGATCAGAGGTTCAATTTGATAGTGGGCCGGCACCTGCAGAGGGAATACGGACAAGAGCCCCAGGTGGCTATCCTCATGCCCCTATTGCCGGGCCTAGACGGGGTTCAGAAAATGAGCAAGAGCCTGGGCAACTATGTGGGCATCAACGAGCCCCCCGGAGAGGTTTACGGAAAAATCATGTCCCTCCCCGATGAGCTGATGCTGCTCTACTTTGAACTGGTCACCCCCATTCCCCCAGAGGAATTGGAAGAGATCCGCAGAGGCCTATCCTCAGGCCAACTCCATCCCCGGGATGTGAAGATGAAGCTGGCCCGACTGATCACCTCCATGTATCACGAAGAGGAGGCAGCCCTGGCGGCCGAGGAAGAGTTCAGAAGGATCTTCCAAAAAGGAGAATTGCCCCAGGAAATGCCGGAGATAGTTTTGAAACCGGGCACCGTATGGCTGCCCCGCTTGATGGTGCAAGCCGGCCTGGTTTCCAGCACCAGCGAAGCCCGGCGCCTTATAAGGCAGGGAGGAGTGAAGGTCCAGGGGGAGAAGGTGGTGGATCCCGATCTGCACCTGGAACTCAGGGACGGGATGGTATTGCAGGCGGGCAAGAGGAGGTTTGCCCGGATCAAGCTTCTAAGCTGATTTTTTCACATTTAACCCCCTGGGGGAGTATACTTCTCATAGGGGGTGGGGCCATACGGCGCGGGCGGCCAGGAATTCCCCTTTTGGCAGTACCGATAGCACTCACGTTGCTTTTCCTGTTTTTAGAGTGGCGCCTCTATAAAACCCTGGATACGGTGGCGGTTCCCCAGGCCCGGAGGGTGGTGGTGGAAGCCATACAACAGGCGGTGCTGGAGAACCTCAGGGGAGAGGTGAAGTATAGCAATTTAATCCAGCCTGGGACCACCGACGGCAAAGTGGTGTTCATGGCTGCCGATGCCCTAGAAATAAGCCGGATTCAAGCTCGGGCCCAGCTGGCTATTCAGGAGCGCCTGGCCCAGATGGAAACCCAGACCTACCATATGCCCCTGGGCCAGGTGTTGGGGGTGCGCTGGCTGGCAGCCTATGGCCCCAGGCTTCCCCTGCGCTTTATCCCCCTGGGGGTGGTAAAGGTGCACGTGGGGGATAATTTTGAGTCCTCGGGGATAAACCAGACCCGCCACCGCATTTACCTGGAGGTGGAAGGGGAGGTGCAGATCATGGCTTCCCTGAGCCAGGAAAAGGTGAAGGTGACCTCCACCTTGCCCCTCACCGAGGCCATCATCGTGGGCCCAGTGCCCCAAACCTATGTAAACTTCTCTTCCCAGCCCATGAAGGGCATATTGCATTCCCTGGAGTTTTGAGCAGAAGGATTTTTTCCAAGGGCCCCGAAATGTAAATATAAGGCGGCTGAGCCGCACTGGATATAGGCCATGGGGATCCCTCCATGGCCTTTTTTAAGGAGGGGAGAAGGGTGCAGGTCTATAGGGACGTGACGGAACTCATAGGTCAGACCCCCATCGTGAAATTGCAGAAAATAACTCCCGAAGGGGGAGCGGAGATCTATACCAAGCTGGAATTTCTAAATCCTGGAGGCAGTGTTAAGGACAGGATAGCTTTGAAAATGATAGAAGAGGCTGAGAGGCAGGGAAAGCTTAAACCGGGAGGCACCATAGTAGAACCCACCAGCGGCAACACCGGCATAGGACTGGCCATGGTGGGGGCAGTAAAGGGCTATAGGGTTATAGTGGTGATGCCTGAGTATGCCAGCTGGGAGAGAAGGCAAATTTTGGCTGCCTTTGGCGCCGAGGTGGTGCTGACCCCCGCAGAACAAGGTACTTCCGGGGCCGTGGCTTGGGCCCGAAAGCTGGTGGAGGAAAACCCCCACTATTTTCTGCCCAACCAATTTGAAAATCCCGTCAATCCCCAGGCCCATAGAGAGACCACTGCCCAGGAGATCCTGCAGCAGATGGGCAAGGACCTACACGGAGTGGTGGTGGGGGTAGGCACAGGGGGAACCATTACAGGTATAGCCGAGGGATTGAAGCCCCAGCTCCCAGAGGTGAAGATAATAGCGGTGGAACCCAAGAGCTCAGCCCTGCTGTCAGGGGGGCAGGCGGGCAGCCATAGAATACCGGGCATAGGACCTGATTTTATACCCCCCATTTTGAACCGGGATCTCATAGATGAAGTGATCCCTGTGAGGGACGAGGAGGCTTTTGCCATGACCAGGAGATTGGCCAGGGAAGAAGGCATCCTGGCGGGGATCTCCTCCGGTGCGGTGGTCTGGGCTGCCCTCCAGCTGGCCCAAAGATGGGGAAGGGGCAAGAAGATACTGGCCCTCCTGGCTGACAGCGGCGATCGCTATTTCAGCACCGGCGTTTTCAGCTAGGTTTGTTGCTTGAAAAGCCGATTCTGTGCTAATATTTTTAGAATGAGGGCAGAAGAGAGGGGGGAAGTTATGGCAGGACATTCCAAATGGGCCAATATAAAATATCGTAAGGCCAAGATGGACGAAAAGAGGGGCCGCCTCTTCACCAAAGCGGCCAGAGAAATCATTCTAGCTGCCCGCTCAGGAGGGGGAAATCCCGAGACCAATCCCCGCCTGCGGGCCGCCATAGCCCGGGCCAAAGAGATAAACATGCCCAGCGAGAACATCCAGCGGGCCATAATGCGGGGAACAGGGGAGCTGGAGGGGGCCACTTATGAAGAGCTGGTATATGAAGGCTATGGTCCCGGAGGAGTGGCTCTGCTTTTAAATATAGCCACCGACAACCGCAATCGCACCGCCTCGGAGATCCGCCATATATTTTCCAAGAGCGGGGGCAACCTGGGGGAAAGCGGCTGCGTTTCCTGGCTATTTCAGCCCAAAGGGGTCATCCGCGTAGAGGTCCCGGAAGGGGAAGAGCGGGAAGAGATAATGCTCAAGGCCATTGAGGCCGGGGCAGAAGACGTGGACGATACCGATGAGGAAATTTTGGTAATTAAGACGGCCCCGGAGGAGCTGGAGAAGGTCAAGAAGGCCCTGGAGGAAGCCGGGGTCACCGTAGGCCATGCAGAGGTGGAGATGGTCCCCCGGACCACGGTGACCATAGAGGATCCCGAAATCGCGGCCAAAGTGGTTAAGCTGGTGGAAAGGCTGGAAGAACATGATGACGTCCAGGCTGTCTACACCAATGCCCAGATACCCGATGAAGTCCTGGAGCAGGTGGGGGCTTAAAGCGGGGGCAATTATGTAATATGTAATTAAGGTATATAATGAGGGGAACGCCGGCTAGACTTATAATGGATGGACATGGAAAGGGAGGTGCTCTGGTCCTAAAGGGCCAGGAACATTATGGAAAACAAGCGCCGGCGTTCTCTGTTTCTTGGAGCAGCCTGTCTGCTGATCCTTCTAGCGGGCTTGGGCCTTTTTCAAATGGCCAGGGGCAGGGGAACCCCCATCTCCCCTCCAGCAACGGCTGAAGACCCTGGCCGGAAACCCCCTCTGGTGCTCAGGCGCTACCTGGCCGATGGCCGCAGCGAGGAGGTGCCCTGGCCATCGGACCTTCCTTGGGAAAATTTAGATAAAGAAAAATTGGCCAGATATTTCTCCCCCACCGAGGGCTGGAGGATAGTGGAGGACGAGAAGAGGCGCTTGGTTTTAATCCAGGAGGTGCCTGGCCTTCCTCCCCAGGAGGCCACCAAAAGGCATCTTAAAATCAAAGACGGGTTTGTGGCCATCTACCAGGGGTCGGCAGGATCCCCAGGTCCCCTGCTGAGGGTAACCCCCATCCCGGCCAGCGCCCTTCCTTCTTCCTGGAGGGAAAAGATAGAGAAGGGGGAGGCGGAGTTCTCCTCAGAGGAGGAGCTTCTGGTGGCGCTGGATTCCCTAGATGAATTTTCCCCCCGCTGAAGAAAAAGGGAATTGAACTCCATGTGGCGAATATCCCCTAAGGGGGAAATATGGTGCTGATTTTGGGCGTAGACCCAGGAGTGGCCAGGGTGGGATATGGGCTGTTAAAGGTGATGGGGCCCCAGCGGTACCTGCCGTTGGGTTGCGGTTGCATTTTCACTTCGCCGGGAAAAAGCATGGAAGCCCGCCTGGTTTCCATATATAGAGATCTCCTCACCCTCATTCATCAATATCAGCCCCAGGTCATGGCCCTGGAGAAGCTCTTTTTCAATAAAAACGCCCGTACAGCCTTTGAGGTGGGACAGGCCCGGGGAGTGGCCCTGCTGGCTGCTGCCCATGGAGGGCTGGAGGTGGCGGAATACGCCCCCTTGGAGGTGAAACAGGCGGTGGCTGGGCATGGCAGGGCCACTAAAGCGGAAATCCAGCGCATGGTCCAACTCCTCCTGGGCCTGGAGGAAAAACCCCATCCCGATGATGTGGCCGATGCCTTGGCTGTAGCCCTCTGCCACGCCTGCCGTCTTTACTTTCCCTTTAGGTAGGGGGGGTTCTGGTGATAGCCTATTTAAGGGGGAAACTCCGCTGGATAGGACCTCAGGGTGTGTGGCTGGAAACGGGTGGTATAGGCTGGTTCATCAGGACTCCAGAGGGCAGGGCATGGCCTCCCCTGGGCAGCCAGGTGACGGTCTATACCCATCTTTTGATCCGGGAGGATGCCCTGGATATCTACGGTTTTCTCAGCCAAGGGGAGGCCCGCTTCTTTTCCCTTTTGAGGCGGGTTTCGGGCATCGGGCCTCGGGGGGCCCTGCAAATCCTGGGGAAGGCCACCCCTGAAGAACTGGTGGCAGCCATTCTACATGAGGATCTGGATTTCCTCACCCGCCTGCCGGGTATAGGTGTCAAAAAGGCCCGCAGGATTCTCCTGGAACTCAAAGAAATTTTGTCTAAGGTGGCGGAAGATGAGGGGATGATCCCTACTGCAGAAGCTGAAGGGGTTGTAGGACAGGCTCAAGCAGCCCTTCTCTCCTTAGGCTATTCCCCTGGGGAGATAAAACCTATCCTCCTTCAAGCCCAGAGGGATTTGGGGGATACGGCCGGGGTGGCGGAATTGGTTCATCGGGCTCTGCAGATCATAGGTAGAGGGGGGCCAGGAGCTTGAAGAGGGAGAGGCTGCTTGCCGGAGAGCAGATAAACGGGGAGGGAGAACTGGAAACAAGCTTAAGGCCCCGGCATCTTAAAGAGTACATAGGGCAGGAACATATAAAAGAAACTATAAGCATCTTTATTCAGGCTGCCCGGGAGAGAGGGGAGGCCCTGGACCATGTCCTCCTCCATGGTCCCCCGGGGCTGGGCAAGACTACCCTGGCCGGCATAATAGCCAACGAACTGGGGGTGAATATGAAAGTCACTTCTGGACCGGCCTTGGAAAGGGCTGGAGACCTGGCTGCCATTTTGACCAACCTGGAACCCAGGGACGTGCTCTTCATAGACGAGATCCACCGCCTGCCCCGGGCGGTGGAGGAGATCCTCTATCCTGCCATGGAAGATTTCGCTCTGGATATAGTACTGGGCAAAGGGCCTGCTGCCCGCATTCTCCGGCTAAACTTGGTCCCCTTCACTTTGGTAGGCGCCACCACCCGGATAGGCCTTCTATCCTCTCCCCTCAGGGAGCGTTTTGGCATAAATGCCCGGCTTGATTTTTATAATGAAGAGGAATTGGAAAAGATCGTAATGCGTTCGGCAGCTATCCTGAAGGTGGATATAGAACCCGAAGGGGCCAGGGAGATCGCCTGCCGTTCCCGAGGGACCCCCAGGATAGCCAACCGGCTTCTTAAGAGGGTCAGGGATTATGCTGAAGTGAGGGCAGGGGGAGTTATCACCGGCGCTGTGGCCCGGGAGGCCCTGGAGCTGTTGCAGGTGGATCCTCTGGGGTTGGATCACTGCGATCGCCGTCTTTTGCGCACCTTAATCCATAAATTCCAGGGGGGGCCGGTGGGGCTGGAAACCCTGGCCACGGCCATAAGCGAAGATCCGGGGACCATAGAAGAGGTGTACGAACCTTTTTTGATCCAGAGGGGGTTGCTGCAGCGCACTCCCCGGGGAAGGGTGGCTACTCCCAAGGCTTACGAACATTTAGGGATAGATCCCGGGCTTTTTTAAAAGATCATGGGGGTGGAGCTGGTGGGTGGCAATGGCATGTTGGGCAAGATGCTCATAGGTATAGGTGCGCTCCTTGTAATTATGGGAGGACTATTGTATCTTTTGGAAAAAAATCTGCCCTTGGGCCGCCTGCCGGGGGACATCTATATACAAAAAGGGGCCTTTACTTTTTACTTTCCCCTGGTCACCTGCATCCTGTTGAGCCTGCTCTTGACTATCCTGCTCAACCTTATATTGAGACATTGAAAAACAGGAAGGAGATGGCCTTATGGAGGAAAGGGGAGGATGGCAGGAGGAGATGGGGCTCTTTAAGGCCCGATTGGGGGAATACGGCTTGAGCCCGGAGGCTATAGCCAAGAGCAGCCCGGAAACACCTAAAATTAGGGATCAGATGCTGGCCGCGGCCCGGGTAGCAGCCGCCCATCCCCTGATAAAGGACTATCTACGCCGGCGCAGGAGGCTGCCTTTAAGGGCCTTGGAAAAAGCCTGCGAGGCGAGCCGATCTCAACTTAAGCCCCACGAGAAATATGTTATAGCTATGGCCCTTCTCTTCTCCGGGCCTTTCCCTGCCTTGAGGAGCTTTATAGAAAAAGGCCTTTCGGCAGAACCAGGTCCCTCCCGGGGCCTGGTGGTGGAGAAAAAGGGAGAGGAGGCCCTGGTC
>Ga0209836_100083_pt1 | contig 16743 bp, 19 predicted proteins | sample ElbSprsedimmetaG_FD_184147 | JGI IMG/M metagenome (GOLD analysis project Ga0209836, IMG submission 184147) | Hot spring sediment bacterial and archeal communities from California, USA to study Microbial Dark Matter (Phase II) - Elbow Spring... ... | reverse complement strand
ATTCCGAGGTCGGCCCGCTGTTCGAGGCTGGTGATTACACCGCCGCCCTCTCGCGATTGGCCCATCTGCGCGAGGAAGTCGATGGCTTCTTCGATCAGGTGATGGTGATGACTGAGGACGAGGCGCTGCGTAATAACCGCTTGGCGCTGCTTAATCGGCTGAGCGCGCTATTCCTGCGTACTGCTGATCTATCCCTAATCGCCGGACAGCACTGAGTTATCGCCGATGTGGGCCATTGTGCGGGCAAGCTTGTTTGTCACTGGCAACAGTCTGATGCTTTTGGTTATGCTGCCTTTGGTGCTGATCAGTCCGCTGCTGCCGTTTCATTTCCGTTATCGCAGTCTCTACCTTTGGGGGCGCTTCGTGCTCTGGTGGGCGCGTGTCATCCTCGGCATCCGTCATCGCGTCACCGGGCTGGAAAACCTGCCGCCTGAGGGTGGGGCACTGATTCTCGCCAAGCACCAATCGACTTGGGAGACCTTCTTTTTTCCTTCGATCCTGCACTACCCGGCCTTTGTGCTCAAAAGGGAGTTACTGCGCATCCCGATCTTTGGCTGGGGGCTGGCTGCCCTACGGCCGATCGCCATCGACCGTAGCGCAGGGCACAAGGCATTGCGAAGCATGATCAAGCAGTCGCTTATGGCATTGGAGCAAGGACGTGATGTGGTGATCTTCCCGGAGGGCACTCGTCAGAAACCTGGCGCGCCGCCCAACTACCGCATTGGCGGTGCGGCGGTGGCAGTGGCCAGCGGTCGCCCGGTGATCCCGGTGGCCCTCAACTCCGGTCTGTTCTGGCCCAAAGGCAGCTTTATCAAGCCTTCCGGCACCATCGATGTGGTGATCGGCCCGCCGATTGCCACCGCGGGGCGCAAGGCCGAGGAGGTCAACGCCGAGGTCGAGGCCTGGATCGAAGAGCAAATGCAGACACTACTGGCCAAGCGCCAGCCCTAAGTGCCCACTTCGAGAAGCTTGGTCATGGATCACACTATCCTGATTGCCGCCATCGAGCAGGTCACCGCTGAGCGTATCCGGCCTGAACAGGTCTCCCCGGTGGGTGGCGGCTGCATCAACGCGGCTTGGATCGTGCGTGCCGGTGAACGGCGCTATTTTCTTAAGGTCAACCAAGCCGACCGGCTAGCGATGTTCGAGGCCGAGCAGCAGGCCCTGCAGGCATTGGCTGCCGCCCAGGCGGTGCGGGTGCCACAGCCTTATGGCTGTACGGTGGTCGGTCCTTGGGCATTCCTGGTGATGGAGGCACTGGAGCTGGGCTCACGCGGGCGGTCCGCCGAGCTGGGCGAGCAGCTGGCAGCCCTGCATCGGGTCAGCCAGCCGTACTTCGGTTTTATGGCGGACAATTTCATCGGTACGACCAAGCAACCCAATGGCTGGAAAGCCGATTGGGTATCTTTCTATCGCGAGCGGCGGCTAGGCCATCAGCTGGCGTTAGCGAGGCGGCGAGGTCTGCCTGGGCGGATCCTCGAAGCTGGCGAACGGTTGCGTGAAGTATTGCCAGTCTTTTTCAGCGACTACCACCCTCAGCCTTCGCTGCTGCATGGTGACCTCTGGAGCGGTAATTACGGCTTTTTAATCGATGGCACGCCGGTGCTGTTCGACCCGGCTAGTTATTACGGAGACCGCGAGGCCGATATCGCCATGACCGAACTGTTCGGTGGCTTTGATCGGACATTCCGGGTCGCGTATGAGCAAAGCTGGCCGCTGGATCCGGGGTATGCGCAGCGGCGCGAACTCTACAACCTTTACCATATCCTCAATCACTACAACCTGTTTGGTGGCGGCTACGGTCGTCAGGCCGAAAGCCTGATCCAGCGGCTGCTGGCCGAGACACACTGATGCAGATCAAGTACCCGAACATCAAAGGACCTACCCCTTCCACCACAGGCTGCGACGGTCAAATGCGGCGGCGCACTGCCGACTGGTGCGTTGGAAGAATTGACGGCCAAGTACGGCATAATGCTAGTCTGGGTCGAAGATGGGAACGCGATTCCCGGCCGTTTCTGGAGTGGGGCGGAGGCCGGCATTATCGGTCTGACGCTGTATGTACGCCGTGACACACCGGTGCACTCGGCCCTGCACGAGCTCTGTCATCTGATCTGCATGGATTCTGCGCGCCGCGCGATGTTGCACACCGATGCCGGCGGCGACTTTATCGAGGAGGACAGCGTCTGCTATCTACAGCTGCTGTTGGCTGACGAGCTGGAAGGGATGGGGCGCTCGCGGATAATGCAGGACATGGATGCCTGGGGCTACAGCTTCCGTCTGGGCTCTACGGCCGCTTGGTTTGAATCCGATGCCGAGGATGCCCGCCACTGGCTGCAGCAGCATGGGCTACTCGATCAGGCCGGTCAGCCTATCTATCGGTTGCGGGATTGAGCATGAGCCAGCCCGGGTCGGAGGCGCCTGCCCTTAAGGCTAGTGGCGCCTAAACCGCTGAAAAACCGTGCAGCAAGCGGTTGCCAGCCTAGATCATAGTTGACATGGTAGGATGTATTGTCGAGGATAACGCTTACAGTCTATTCAAAAGTCGTCACTGGTGCTTAGCACAGGCAGTGAACGTCGCTAAGTTAGCGCATTGCCACACCTTGTGGCGGGCGAATTGGCTTTGGCAAGATTTCATTAAAGATCAGGTTCTTAATCCCGTTTCTCCCAATCATCCAGTGGCCTGAGTAAAACCGGCCCGGAAAGTTTCGATGACCGATAACCCTAATTCCCAGAACAGCCAGCCCGACAATCAGCTGGAGCAGGACGCCACTCCGACGCAAGCCGAGGTGAAAACCAAGGCGAGCAAAGGCAAGCAGGCCGAGAACGGTGACAAGGCCGTCAAGAAAAAGGGGCCGCACCCCAGGGAAGTTATCGCCCGATTGGCAGAGGCTTGGCCTGCGGCGTTCTTCCGTGATGCGCGCGAGGTTAAGCCGCTGGCGATTGGCGTGCTCAAGCAGATATTGGCAGATCGGCCGGAGTCTCTGCAGGGATTGAACTCTAAGGCGATCCGTCGTGGGGTCAAGTTCTACACCAGTAGAATCGCTTATCACCGCGCGATGTTGACTGCCAGTCATCGCATTAATCTGGATGGCAGCCAGAGCGACGAGATTACCGAGGATATGCGCGAATACGCGCAGCAACAGCTGGCTTTGATTCCGAAGCCGGAACGCAAGCCGCGAGCGAAAAAGTCGGTTGAAGGTGAGGGCAAGGGCCGTCGCCGTCGGGGTGGTGAACGCGCGGGCAGGAAGAGGGCAGAGCAGCGTGCTTCCTCGCGTCGCCGTCCAGGCGGCAAGCCAGTAAGCCCGCGTGCGCCCGCGGTAGCCGTTAAGCAGTCGGCATTGAGCATGGAAGATAAGCTGGCGCAGTTGGTTCGCCATTTTTCAGGCAAGGAATGACTGACATTATCCGCCAGGCCGACCCGGTTTTACCGCCGCTGGCCTTGGTGGGCTTCGGTGATATCGCCCGGCGGATTGTTCGCCAGGCCCGGGCCCAGACACCCGACCGTGCTATCCTGTCGCTATCGCGCCAGCTGCCTGATTCCGGCTTTGATGGCATTCTAGGTCATCGTCTTGATCTGGATGACCCCGGCTTAACGCTGCCGGTCGATCTTCATGGCACCTGCTTGATCCATCTGGCACCGCCAGCCGCGAACGGTGATGACGATCCGCGTACCCGTCGACTGATTTCGGCTATCGAAGCGCAGGGTCGGTATCCAGCTCGCGTAATCTATATCAGTACTACCGGCGTGTATGGTGACTGCAAAGGCGCCTGGGTTGACGAAACGCATCCGCTTAACCCGGCCAATCCGCGCAGCAGGCGGCGGATGTCGGCGGAAAGCCAGTGGAGGCAGAGCTGTTCGCGCTGGTCTGTTCCGCTGGTGATCCTGCGGGTACCTGGCATCTTTGCTTGCGAGCGCCTGAATCTGACCCGCGTTCTTCGGCAAATGCCGGTGGTTTGTCCCGATGAGGCGGCATTCAGCAATCGCATTCATGCCGAGGATCTGGCCGAGGTCTGCCTGCGTCTGAGTGAAGCCGACGCGCCGGTGGGTATTTTCAATATCGCCGATGACCAGCCTTCAAGCATGACTGATTATGTCTGGCAATTAGCTGATCATTTTGGTGTGCCGCGGTCGCCCTGTCGACCAAAAGCGGAAGTAATGGCCGGCGCTTCTCCGATGTTGCGGGAATTTCTTGGCGAATCCAAGCGGGTGCGAAACGATAAGCTCAAAACAATGCTGGGTTGGCAGCCGCGCTGGCCGACATTGGCTTCCGCGCTGCGAGATTGCGCTCAAGACTTGCAGACGCCAACCTGAGGTGCGGCGGCCTGGTGCTCGCTGATTCTGACGTGATGAGGATTCCAAAACGTGGCCCGTAAATCTAAATCACTGAGGAAGTCCGCAAATAGATTCCCAGGGGTGCTGGGTTGGTTCTGGCGACTGGTAATGTTGCTGTTTCTTGCCTTCGTGCTTCTTCAGCTTTGGTTTTTTGCTCACATTTGGTACTGGCGCGAGCACAATCCGGCTAGCACGGCCTTCATGCGCGCCTATCTGTCCAGCCTGGAAGGGCAGTTTCGAGCCCAGGTTTCGCCGGATAGTCTGATAGATCATCAGTGGGTTCCCTACGAGCAGATTTCCGATCACCTGAAGCGTGCAGTAGTGGCCTCCGAGGATGACCGCTTTATGCTCCATGGTGGGTTCGACTGGGACGGTATTCGTCATGCCATGGAGCGAAACCGCCAGCGAGGCGAGGTGGTGGCGGGTGGTTCGACCATCACCCAGCAGCTTGCCAAAAACCTATTTCTTAGCAACGATCGCTCCTACTGGCGCAAGGGGCAGGAGGCGCTGATTGCCCTTATGTTGGAGATGGTCATGGACAAACGGCGCATTCTTGAGATTTACCTGAATGTAGTCGAATGGGGAGAGGGTATCTACGGTATTGAGGCGGCAGCCTGGCACTACTATGGCCAGCCTGCTGCTTCTCTTGGTCCCGATCAATCGGCCTGCCTTGCCGCCATGCTGCCTCAGCCCCGGTTTTATCAGCAGAATCCCGGATCTCTTGGGTTGGCCCGACGATCGGCGGCGATTCAATCGCGAATGCATCGTTCGCAGATTCCCTGAGTCCTCGTCGGCAAAGGCCTTGACCTTTGTGGGTTTATTCTTGATCGCCCAGATCAGGAATAGTAGTCTTTGACGTTACTGTAGCGGGTCTGTTCCGCTGCTTTTCCATTTGAGCTAGGGGCCCCAAGTTATGCGTTTGACCACCAAAGGACGTTATGCGGTCACGGCGATTCTCGATTTAGCGCTGCATGATGCAGACGCCCCCATTACGCTGTCCGAGATTTCTGAGCGTCAAGGGCTTTCCCTGTCCTACCTAGAGCAACTGTTCGCCTTGCTGAGAAAGCGGGGTCTGGTCTCCAGTGTGCGCGGTCCTGGTGGTGGCTATCGTCTGGCGCGACCCGCGTCCCAGATCAGTGTTGCAGATGTCATTAACGCTGTTAACGAGTCCGTTGATGTGACACGTTGCGGAGGATTAGGTAACTGTCAGGATGGTCGCCGGTGCCTCGCTCATGACCTCTGGATGGAGCTTTCGGAGCAGATTCGTGGCTTTTTAAGTGGTATTACGCTGAGCGATCTGATTGAGAAACAGACGGTACGAGAAGTGGCAGCCAAGCAGGATGCCCGTCGCTCCCAGCTAGCTCCTGTGAATGCTTGAGGGGGATTGTCCGGGGAGGGTGATCGTATCGTTTTTGTGCATCGGGTACCTTGTTTAGCGTGATGATGGATTCGCGGCGTAGGAGTCGGTAAACTCTTGCCTCCCAAAGTGTTATTCGTCATTAACGTCAAGGTGAAATCATGGCCATCGAGCGTACACTCTCGATTATCAAACCCGATGCTGTTGCCAAGAATGTCATTGGTCAGATCTACAGCCGCTTTGAAAATGCCGGCCTGCGCATTATCGCTGCCAAGATGGTGCGCTTGAGCCGCGAGCAGGCTGAAAGCTTCTATGCCGTGCATCGCGATCGCCCCTTTTTTAATGATTTAGTTGCGTTCATGACTTCCGGTCCGGTGATGGTTCAGTGCCTGGAAGGCGAGAATGCGGTTGCTAAAAACCGTGAACTGATGGGTGCCACCGACCCGAAGGAAGCGGCTGCCGGCACCATCCGCGCTGATTTCGCGGACTCTATCGATGCCAACGCGGTGCACGGTTCCGATAGTTTGGAAAACGCCAAGATCGAGATTGACTTCTTCTTCAAGCCCGAAGAAATCTGCCCGCGCAGTTAAACAATGAAGAGTGAAACCACGCTGGACACTGCTATGCACCTTGACAAGCTGCATCCAGCAGCTGCTAAAAGGGGTTTGGCTGGTCAAACGCCCCAGATGGAGCGTGTCAATCTGCTTGGGCTAACGCTCAAGCAGATGAGGGCGTGGTTTGAGAAGCTGGGTGAGAAGCCTTTCCGGGCCGTGCAAACCATGAAATGGTTGCACCAGCGTCGCGTCAATGACTTCGATCAGATGACCGATCTGGCTAAGTCACTGCGCGAAAAATTGAAAGTCCTCGCCGAAGTTCGATTGCCCGAAGTGTTGATGGAGCAGCGCTCGGCAGATGGCACGAGAAAATTCCTGCTGCGGCTTGACGGGGGCAACAGTGTGGAGATGGTTTATATCCCCGAGGATGACCGCGCCACACTTTGTGTGTCCTCGCAAGTTGGTTGTTCGCTGGCTTGTACCTTTTGCTCTACCGCACGCCAGGGCTTTAATCGCAACCTAACAACCGCAGAGATCATCAGTCAGTTATTCCTAGCCGAGCGTTTAATCGACCGTGAGGTCGTGCCTGGCCGCAAGGTGACCAACGTGGTTTTCATGGGCATGGGCGAGCCGCTGCTGAACTTTGAGAATGTGGTCAATGCCGCAGAAATCATGATGGAAGACAACGCCTATGGTCTCTCCAAGCGGCGGGTCACCATTAGTACCTCTGGCATTGTTCCTGCCATGGATCGTCTGGCGGCACGTCTGCCGGTGGCGCTCGCCGTGTCACTGCACGCGCCCACTGACGAGTTGCGTGATATGCTGGTGCCAATTAACAAGAAGTATCCACTGGCGGAACTGATGGCGGCTTGTGATCGCTACGCCAAAGTAGTGCCGCATGGCTCGATCACCTATGAGTATGTAATGCTTGAAGGCGTTAACGATACCGATGAACAGGCCGATGCCCTGATCTCCCTGCTGGAGCCGCGGGCTTCGCAAGCAAAAGTTAATCTGATTCCCTTCAATCCCTTTCCACAATCTAGTTACAAACGCTCAAGTCGGAACCGGATCGAGCGTTTTCGACAGCGTTTAAAGGCCGCCGGCATTAATACGATTCCTCGTAAGACACGCGGCGACGATATCGACGCGGCCTGCGGACAATTAGTGGGTAAGGTTAAAGACCGTGCCCGTCGGGCGGCGCGCTTAGAAAAAATGGGATTGAAGCCGACAAGTTCCGAATTACTCACCAGACATTGAGGTTAGGATGATTAGTATAAGATTTTTGATGATCATCATGGCGACAGTGCTGGTGACTGGTTGCGCCTCTATGCAGCAATCATCCCCCCAGGACGGTAGGGGCTCGACGTTCGGAACGGGCGAAAATCGCCGTGCGGCTGAGGTTAATACTGAGCTGGGGGTGGGGTATTTTAAGCGTGGCTACATTGAGTTGGCCGTCGAAAAACTCGAGCGCGCGCTGAAGTTCGATCCCTCGTATGGCCCTGCTCACCATGCTTACGCGCTAGTTCAGGAGCAATTGGGGCAATCAGATGTCGCCTTGCGCCATTTTGAGCATGCGGTTGCCTTGATGCCTCGAAACCCCGAAGTGCAAAATAATTTCGGGGTCTTTCTCTGTAGCCAGAAGCAATACGACCGTGCCCAGAAGGCATTCCGCGACGCACTCGCGGTCCCGTTGTATCGGACGCCCGAGTTTGCCTACACCAATTCGGGGCTGTGCTATCAGCAGCAAGGTGATTACGCCGCAGCGGTCACAGCCTTCCAGCGTGCCCTAGAGCTTCGTCCGACCTATGGCCCGGCAATGCTTGAGCTGGCGCGTTCCTACTTTCAATTGGGCGATTTCCAATCAGCCGCAGAAGCAATGAAGCGCTATGAAGACCAGCATCGGCATAGCGCCGACAGTCTCAAGCTGGCGATTCAGATCGATGAGGCAGTCGGAGATCGTGAGGCACTGGCCAGTCACGAATTGATTTTGCGCGGCCTATTCCCTGACTCCCCTGAGGCGCGTTGGTTGGAGGAGCGCCGTGGGCAATGAAAGAGCACCCAATCTCGGACACGCAATGGATCAGTCGCCTCAAATCGACACCGCCGAAGAACTAACCCTCGGGCAGACGTTATCCCGGGCGGCTGACCGACAAGGTCTGACGGCGGGGGATTTGGCCTCGATGCTCAATCTGAACGTCAAGCTTGTTGAGGCCATATTGGAGGACCGGACTGCAGATGCTCCGCCTGCTGTATACCTACGTGCCTACCTTAAGAGCTGGGCGCCCGCACTCAAACTGGATATTGAGCAGCTCCACAGGCGATATGCACGGGAGCTGGATCTCCATGATGAGAGCCAGCAACTACTTAGGCGGACGCGGCCGACCCTGGCCGTGATGGAGCGTGAACGAGTCAAGAGTCGTTGGTTTGTCTGGCTTTTCTGGTTGGTCGTGTTAGCCGTTGCAGCTGCAGTTACCCTGCGGCTGCTACCGAATAGCTTCACTGGGCAGATGAGCGATACCGCGGGTCTGAACGATCTAGTGACAGGTAATAGTAGTAGCATTATACCGATCGAAGTGCCACCGCCACCCAGTCTGCAATCTCAGTCCATACAGATCCCCATACTACCGGCGATTGATGAACCGGTTGCCGAAGTTGAGTCTGAGTTACCGCATTCAGAGACCTCTGGGCAATCAGAAACCCTTGAGCAATCAGAAACCCTTGAGTCGGCGCCAGAAGACGAGGCTGCTGCATCCGAACAGGCGATGGCAGAGTCATTAGCGGAAGAAGATGCCGAGATTGACGTGCCGGCGGTACCAACCAACGTGATCACGCTGGCTGCCGAAGGTGGCGAAAGCTGGGTGGAATTGACCGATGCCGATGGCAATAGGCTGATGTTTGCGTTACTTACATCCGGGCAGTCTCGTGAATTTAAGGGACGCCCGCCGTTCAGACTGGTTTTGGGCAATCCTACGGTGGTGACCGTGACTTATGCAGGTCAGAGAGTTCCGGTTGAACCTCGAGGCAATAGTGGCGTTGCGCGTGTGACCCTCGGGCAATAAAGGCTTTAGTCATGCATGTCGCAAGTCCGGTAGTCAGAAGGCTCACTCGCAAGATTTATGTGGGTCATGTGCCGATTGGGGGAGATGCCCCGATTGCGGTGCAGAGCATGACGAATACTGATACCTGCGATGTTGCGGCAACCGTAGCTCAGATCAAGATGTTGCAGAAAGCGGGTGCCGATATTGTGCGGGTGTCGGTGCCGGACATGGACGCGGCCGAGGCCTTTGGCAAGATTCGTCAGGCCGTAAATCTGCCGCTAGTTGCAGATATTCATTTCAATTATCGCATTGCCCTGAAGGTGGCTGAACTGGGCGCGGATTGTCTGCGAATCAACCCGGGCAATATCGGCCGTGAGGATCGGGTCCGTTCGGTAGTCGAAGCAGCCCGTGATCGCGGCATTCCGATCCGAATTGGCGTCAATGCCGGTTCGCTGGAAAAAGACCTGCAGCAGAAGTACGGCGAGCCGACGCCCGAGGCGCTGGTCGAGTCTGCACTTCGCCATATCGAGATTCTGGAAAAGCTGCAGTTTCCCGACTTTAAGGTGTCACTCAAGGCATCGGACGTATTTACGACTGTGCTAGCCTATCGCCAGCTCTCCAAACTGATTGAACAGCCGTTACATTTGGGCATCACCGAGGCCGGCGGTCTACGCTCGGGCGCTGTCAAATCTGCCATCGGTCTTGGCTTGTTGTTGGCTGAGGGCATTGGCGATACGCTGCGTGTCTCGCTGGCAGCCGATCCCGTCGAGGAGATCAAGGTCGGTTGGGACATCCTCAAGGCGCTGCGTCTGCGCTCGCGCGGCATTAACTTGATCGCTTGTCCATCCTGCTCCCGTCAGGAGTTTGATGTGATCCGCACGGTGAACGAGCTGGAGGCTCGTATCGAGGATATCGATACCGCGATGGATGTCGCCGTGATCGGCTGCGTCGTCAACGGCCCAGGGGAGGCGCGAGAAGCGGCCATCGGTATTACCGGAGGCCAGCCCTGCATGATGTATATCGACGGCAATCCGCACCACAAGGTGACGGCCGCTAATCTGGTTGATGAGATCGAGCGCGAGATCCGTGCCCGCATCGCAGCAAAAGAACAATGAGTAAAACTATCCAGTCCATTCGCGGTATGCACGATGTGCTGCCGGAACTGACGCCGGTCTGGCAGCACGTCGAGTCAACGCTTGCGCGAGTCGCCGCCATGTATGGCTATTCAGAGATCCGCACGCCTATCGTCGAAGAGACGGCGTTGTTCCAGCGGTCGATCGGCGAGGTGACCGATATCGTCGAAAAGGAAATGTACAGTTTCGACGATCGCAATGGCGCAAGCCTGAGCCTGCGCCCTGAAGGTACCGCCAGTTGCGTGCGTGCCTGCCTGCAGCATGGGTTGATTCACAATCAGCAGCGCAAGCTTTGGTACTGTGGTCCGATGTTTCGCCATGAGCGCCCGCAGAAGGGACGCTATCGCCAGTTCCACCAGTTTGGCGTTGAGGCTTTCGGAATTGCTTCGCCGGCGCTCGATGCCGAACTGATCATGATGGTGGCGCGTATCTGGCGGGAATTGGGGCTGCATGACATCCACCTGGAAATCAACACGCTTGGCAGCACGGAAGCAAGGCTGGCCCACAGGGCAGTATTGATTGAGTATCTTGAGTCACATGTTGATAAGCTCGACGAGGATGCGCGTCGCCGCATGTATTCCAATCCGCTAAGAGTGCTGGACTCCAAGAATCCAGACATGCAGTCGCTGATCGAAGCAGCCCCTAAGCTGGCCGACTATCTGGACGAGACCTCACAGTGTGAATTCCAGCAGGTGCAGGATTTGCTCAAGGCCGCAGGCATCTCCTACCGGGTCAATCCGCGTTTAGTGCGAGGACTCGATTATTACAACAAGACCGTGTTCGAATGGGTGACCACTCGTCTGGGTGCCCAAGGCACGGTTTGCGCGGGCGGTCGATACGATACACTGGTCGACCAGTTGGGTGGCCGAGCGACGCCGGCGGCTGGTTTTGCCATTGGATTGGAACGGCTGGTAGCGCTGATCGAGGAAGCACATGGAGTGCAGCGGTCACCCGATGCTGACCTGTACATCCTCGCGATGGGCAGCCATGCCGAAGCCGAGGCACTGGTTATGGCCGAGCAACTACGTGATGCCTTCCCGGGGCTGCGCATAATGTCTAATCTGGGTGGTGGCAGCCTCAAGGCACAGTTCAAGCGTGCCGATCGCAGCGGCGCGCGTTACGCGCTGATTCTTGGTGAAGACGAGCTGCAGCGAGGCGTGGTGGGTATCAAGGCATTGCGTCATGATGAAGAGCAACAGGAAATCACCCGGGCTTCGCTAGTGGACCTGTTGCGTCAAAAACTTCAGGCCTGAACACTGAGATCAACAGATGCAAAATTACAGTAGTAGCGACGAACAACTTGATGCCATCAGGCATTGGTGGGATGAAAATGGCAAATCGGTGATTGCCGGTATCGCGCTGGCGGCGGCCGCTTTGCTGGGTTGGACCGGCTATCACGAATGGCAAGAGCGCACGTTGACCAATGCCGCATTGGCTTGGCATGAGCTAGAGCTGGCGGTGCAGGACGGGAACGCTGCCGCATTCGAAAAAGCCGAGGAGCTGGCCAGCCGCTACAAGCGCACCCCTTATGCCGACCTCGCTCGTCTCATGCAGGCACGGATCGCGCTGGACCAAGGTGATAACCAGCGAGCAATGGACGTACTGTCTCGCTTAATTAGCGAAGCGCGTCAAGTCGAGTTACGGCCGATTGCCCAGTTACGTCTCGCTGCCTTGCAGTGGGAAGCGGGAGATGCTGATGCGGCGCTGGTGACGTTGTCCGCGCCGCCGCCGGCTTTCGTAACTGAATTCGAGGAATTGCGGGGTGATATCCTAAAAGACCTGGGCGACCTAGCCGCAGCGCGGGAAGCCTACGACAACGCTATTGCAGCGGCGCCTCCCGAAGCGGATATCTCGTTGCTGCTGCTTAAGCGCAACGACCTGCCAGCAATCTGATTCGTTCCGGGGCAAACCGGGCACATACCAAAAAGGTAAACATATGTCAGGCTTGAAAACTGTCGATGGCCCTCGAGCACCGGTCTTAGGGCTAGCCCTGCTGTTGGGCTTAGGATTACTTAGCGGCTGTGCCTCCAAGGACCATGTGGCGCCGCCAGCGTCATTGCAGGCAATCGAGAACCAGTTTACGCCGGTGCAGGCATGGACCGCTGACATTGGCAAGTCTCAGCGCAACAGGCTGGTAACGCTGGTGCCCGAAGTGGTAGGTGACCGAGTTTATACCGTAGATACGGCGGGTCGATTGCGTGGTTTTGAGCTGACCAGCGGTCGCCTGGTGTTTGATCATGCCCTCAAGGAGTCGATTGCATCCGGTGTCGCCTCGGATGGACGGATGATCATTGTGGGCACGACCGACGGGCGAGTGCTGGCGGTTTCTACCGAAGACGGCGAAATACTCTGGGAGGCCAGCCTCTCCACGGTAGCGGTTACACCGGCCGCGATCGGGCAGGGTCGTGTTGTGGTTCGTGCTGGCGATGGCCGGGTGTTCGTGTTGAATGCCACAGATGGTCGACGAATCTGGGTAGATGGGCGCAGCGTGCCCCCGCTCAGTCTGCAGGGGCAAAGCCGCCCGGTATTGGTTGGCGATGCGGTAATTGTCGGCTATGACAGCGGGTTGCTGGCCGTGCATCGTCTCGCCGACGGTCAGGTTATCTGGGAAAACCAGATAGCGCTGGGTCGCGGTCGCACCGATGTGGATCGCATGGTCGATATCGATGCAATGCCGCTGTTCATTGATGGCATCGTTTATGCGCTTGCGTACCAGGGGAAGCTCGCAGCCATTGATGCCCGCAACGGCCAGGTGATCTGGAGCCGCGAGTTCAGCGGATTTAATGACTTCACTGCTGATCGGCACGCGCTATATGTTACCGATGCCGAGGGCGTGGTCTGGGCGATTGACCGGCGCCGCGGTGACACCTTGTGGCGTCAGGAAGAACTTAATAATCGCTTCCTGACCGGCCCAGTGCTATATCGTGGCACGGTGGTGGTGGGTGATTTCGAGGGCTACCTGCACTTTATGGACGTGGAGACCGGCCAGCTTATTGCCCGCACCCGCCTCAGTGGTGGTGAGGTGATCAGCCCGTTGCGTGTCACCTCCGAAGGACTGCTTGCCCAGACCCGTGGCGGCCGGTTGGTGATGATATCCATACCCTAACCGCCTCAGCAGCTAAGCGCAACCTCGCCGTTTTGTTCATGTATTGTTGATGAACAAAGCTGCCCGGCGAAACCGGATTTTTGTCGCGCGGGCCGGCGGTGGCTGGACAGACGGTCGACGGCTTTAGTTTGCGCGGTGTCGTGTGTCGATCTCCGAGGAGGCGTTGCGCGAGAACATCTTATTGAGCATCGCGTTAAATAGCCTGGCCCGCCAGGGCGAATCTCTGGGGCCGTGCCGCCTGTGAGCAGAAGCAAAACAACTCGATCCGTGCGTCTGACGAAAGTTAGCTGGCTTGGTACGTTAAGTTTGGGACTCCCGGCAACAAAGCCAGTCTTTATTGCTGGCAGTTTAGTAGTTCAGGCCGGTCGCTCAGGGATAAGTTCTCTCCCTGCTGTTCGGTTCCAAGGTCAGTCTCTCATGGGGGAGGCTGTATATCTAGGATCGGATGTGCCGGCTTCCCAGTTTTGTCGTTTATCGTCACAGCAATATTCCTGACTGGCAGGTCAACGGCCATTTAAGGATCAGTCCCGAATTATTGCAGGAGTGGCTAGCTGATCTCGGCACGGCCTCTGCACAGAAGACGGCCGGATGGGTGATCGATAAACTAAGTCAGCTCAGCAGGCTCAGTGACGACTAAGGTGACTGGATGACTTCGTTCAACTGCGTTCAAGGCGAGTGGTAGTTCAACGGGCACCTCGCTGAAGCCGGCGAGCTGATGCCACAACACCAGCTTTTGGTCGGCAGACCAATGCCCCTTTGTATCGGCGAAACACGAACTACCCTCTGGCACGCCTCACATCGGGCCTGTAAAACCCGTATCATATACAACCCATTGTCACTACGCCGAGTCTATTGAAATGAAACCCGTTATTGCCCTGGTGGGCCGCCCCAATGTCGGCAAGTCCACGCTCTTCAACCAGCTGACGCGTTCGCGCGACGCGCTGGTAGCCGATTTTCCGGGGCTGACACGTGACCGGCAGTACGGCACGGCTCGGTTTGAGGGCCGGGAATTTATCGTGATTGATACGGGTGGTCTGTCCGGTGAAGAAACTGGCATTGATGTCCTGATGCAGCGGCAAGCCTGGCTGGCTGTCGACGAAGCCGACTTGGTATTCTTTATTGTTGATGCCCGTGCCGGTTTGAGTGCCGCCGATGAGATGGTAGCTGAGCAGCTACGTCGTCAGGGCAAGCCGATACTGCTGGTGGTCAACAAGATCGATGGTATAGACGAATCCCAGGTGCTTGGCGAGTTTTCGTCGCTGGGTTTAGGGGAGGCCAGCTTTATTGCGGCCTCGCACGGCCGGGGGTTGCATGGGCTGATGGCGCGGGCAATGGCTAAGCTACCGAAAGCTGCCGAGGAAAGCGAGCTCTGCGATGATGGCCGTGATCGTATCCGCATTGCCGTGGTTGGCCGACCCAACGTAGGCAAGAGCACGCTGATTAACCGCTTATTGGGTGAGGAGCGGGTACTCACCTTCGATCAGCCGGGCACCACCCGTGACAGTATTTTTATTCCCTTCGAGCGCGATGCGCAGAAATACACGCTGATCGACACCGCCGGGGTACGCCGCCGAGCACGGATCAACGAGACCATTGAAAAGTTTAGTGTGGTCAAAACGTTGCAGGCGATGGACGCGGCCAATGTGGTGATCCTGGTTTTGGATGCACACGAGGGTATCACTGAGCAGGACCAGCATTTGCTAGGCTTCGTGATCGAGCGCGGCCGGGCGCTGATTATTGCGATTAACAAATGGGACGGCATGACGCTGGATGAACGTGAGCGCGTCAAGCAGCAGATAGATTACAAACTTGAATTTGTGCGCTTTGCCGAGATCTACTTCATTTCCGCCCTGCATGGTACGGGTGTTGGCTTGCTGATGGAAGCGGCTGTAAAAGCTTACCGGGCCTCGATGTCCGATATCAGTACATCGGCGCTGACTCGAGAGCTGGAGGTCGCGACATTCCGTCATCCGCCGCCGGTGATCCATGGTCGCCGCATCAAATTACGCTATGCCCACCAAGGTGGCCGCAACCCACCGATCATCGTGATTCACGGCAAGCAGACCGACCGGCTGCCGGGTTCCTACCAGCGCTATCTTGAGAACCACTTCCGCGAGGCATTTCAGTTGCATGGGACTCCCATCCGGTTGGAGTTTCGAACTGACGAGAATCCCTATGAGGGCAAGCGCGACAAACTGACCTCGTTGCAGCGCTATAAGGCGCGTAAGAAGACAAAGCGTCGTGCGAAATCCGTAGCCGGCAAACCTTAGCTAGCAAGACCTGCAGCCTATGAAAGCCGCCGTTCTCTCCGCGCTGCTGAGGTAACTATGGTGGGAAAGTTAAGTATGACAGCTTCGGCCCGTGCTCACGCCATCGAACCTTTTACGATGATGGCTGCTCTCGAACAGGTACGCAAGCTAGAAGCGACAAATCGGGACAAGAGAGATTGGCGAGTCCGACTTCGCGACGCCCGAGCTAATTATGCAGGCTCTGGGAAGTCGTTTGCTAGAAACTATTGGCAGACTAAAAATCGCAGGGAAAAAAAGATCAAAGCCGACCAACTTTTGCTTTTCTAGCTCGAAAAAAATGCCCGCAATCGGCCACAAAGCAAGGCCGAATGCGGGCTTCAGAGAAGGGATTGTAGTATTCCGGGGTGAGGGGGGGGAGCTACAACAATTTGAGCATTTGAAAGAGCACGGCGCTAGAATGAGCCATGGTCTGATTTCTCCTGTTGATTCAGCCGGTTAGTGATAGCTGAATTACATCAAACCGGTTGAAATCAGGCCTCTTTTTTCAGCTGTCAATTAGACAGCAGTGAGGTGGCCGATTTTCTTGGCAAATTCCTCGTCACTCATGGCGAGCAGCTTGGCTTCCAGTGCATCTAGCCGGCGGATCATCGCTCGGGATGCCTCTTCCAGCTCCATCATCTTCTGCTTGATAATCGGCTCGTTCTTTTCGTGGTGGCGTTTGGCTATACCCAGCAACTTGGAGAACATAGACGCGTTCTCCTCCTCGGTAATCAGCTTGAACACCTGTGCATAAGCGCGATGTAGCGCCATGTGCACCTCTTCGATTTCCTTGAACTCCTTGAAAACCATCAGCACCTGGCCTTCGTTGTAATACCAGCGCCCAAAATCGCAGTCGGTATGCAGAACCGGAATTTGGTCCTTTTCGATTGGAATGCCCTGCACCAGCAACTCGGCGCGTCCAACCCAAGCAAGG
>Ga0209836_100082_pt1 | contig 17302 bp, 16 predicted proteins | sample ElbSprsedimmetaG_FD_184147 | JGI IMG/M metagenome (GOLD analysis project Ga0209836, IMG submission 184147) | Hot spring sediment bacterial and archeal communities from California, USA to study Microbial Dark Matter (Phase II) - Elbow Spring... ... | reverse complement strand
CCAGTGCTTGGGCTCTCGCTATTGTTTTGTTCCTATACCTGATGACAGTCAGCGGCACCAAGTCAGCCATGCCGTTTGCCGTCCACGCGCCTCCAACCACTCAAGCGCAGGTGGCGTAATGAGCATACCAACGACTCCTTTGGTTGGCGTGATCATGGGTTCCACCTCCGACTGGGATACCATGCAGCATGCTTGTGAAAATCTAGATAAGCTGGGCATACCTTACGAGACTCGCGTAGTCTCCGCCCATCGCACACCGGATTTGTTATTCGAGTATGCCGAAACTGCGGCAGAGCGTGGAATTAAGGTGATTATCGCGGGTGCCGGCGGTGCGGCCCACCTGCCAGGCATGGTGGCCGCTAAGACCGTGCTGCCGGTCTTGGGTGTCCCGGTGCAGTCCAAGGCGCTCAACGGCTTAGACTCATTGCTGTCGATCGTGCAAATGCCCGCGGGCATTCCCGTTGGTACTCTGGCGATCGGCAAGGCCGGCGCGGCCAATGCGGCCTTGCTAGCCGCCGCCATGTTAGGCAATCAGTACCCAGCAATCCGCGAGGCCTTGGAGGACTTCCGTCGCACCCAGACCGACACCGTGCTGGCCAATTCAGATCCGCGGCCGGATCCGAAGTAAGACTATGAAGCACATTGGCATTATTGGCGCAGGGCAGCTCGGTCAGATGCTTGCCCTGGCAGGCACTCCATTGGGTTACACCTTTACCTTTATCGACCCGAGCCACCAGCCCTGCGCGGCAGGGCTGGGGCACCACATCCAAGCCGAATACGATGACGAAGCGGCCCTGGAACAACTCGGCATCGAGTGTGACCTCGTCACCTTCGAATTTGAGAACGTGCCAGCACTGGCCATCGAGTACCTAAAGAGTTTCACCACCGTTCACCCGAACGTGCAGGCCTTGGAAACGGCTCAGGATCGACTCAATGAGAAGACCTTCTTCCGGAATCATGACATCCCGGTCGGCGAGTTCGCCGCAGTTTCTTCATGGGAGGAACTACAGGCGGCGGTAGCCAATCTGGGTTTGCCCGCCGTACTCAAGACCCGACGCTTCGGCTATGATGGCAAAGGCCAGCGCGTACTAAAAACCCCGGACGACATCCAGATAGCTTGGAAAGAGCTTGGCGGCACACCACTGATCCTGGAAGCCTTTATACCCTTCACCCGCGAGGTGTCGATAATCGCCGTGCGCAGTATCCATGGCGAGATGGCCTTTTACCCACTAACCGAGAACGTCCACCGTGACGGCATTTTGCACCGCTCCATCGCCCGTCCCGGCGACTGGATGCAGGCGCAGGCCGAATCCCATGCTCGCAAGGTGATGGAAGCGCTAGATTATGCCGGCGTGATGGGTTTCGAATTCTTTCAGGTCGAGGACCGACTGCTGGCCAACGAGATCGCACCACGGGTACACAATAGCGGCCACTGGACCCAGAACGGGGCTGTCACCAGCCAATTCGAGAACCACCTACGCGCGATCGATGGCCTGCCGTTGGGCAATACCAACACGCTCTGTCATGCCGGCATGCTCAACTTTATCGGCAAATTGCCTGACCGCGAGCAAGTCTTGCGCATTCCCGGTACCCATTGGCATGACTACCACAAGGAGCCGCGCAGCGGCCGCAAGGTCGGCCATGTGAACATCACCGCTCCTACAGCCCCTCTGCTGGAGGAACGACTGGCGCATGTCGAGGCCTTGATAGAACCAGCCTGACATTGCGCAGCCTCTGACTGTCAAACCGGAAAGCAGAAGTCCTGCTCTAGGCTTTTCGATTTTGAATTCGTGCTGCCTGCAGTTACAGCGAGCTTCTTTGATTACTCCTGCCGCTATTCGGCTTGATGGATCAGGGTATCAGCCGTTTCCTTAAGTAGCCCAAGCTCGCCCAGCGTCAAGGTCTTTGAGCTGCTTTCGTTTGTAATGGCCGTGTAGGAGACCTTTAGTTATTCGGTACTCCTAATCAATTAGCAAAATAGGTCAGATTGCAACCTAAGCAGGCATTCTGAATCAACGGCAACCGCCTTTTAACGTGAGCTCTAAAGTCAACAGGGGATTGCCGGCAACCGACCAGCAAACTGGCAAGAAGAGGAAGGAATCAATCCCGCGCCCGCGCCATGGTCAGCGCAAATTTGCCGCCCTGATCAGCATGATAGGAGGAACGCACCATCGGACCGCTAGCAACATGCGCAAACCCCATTTCCTTGCCCACGCGGGCAAACTCAGCAAACTCCTCGGGCGTGACAAAACGCGCCACTGGCAGATGATAGCGAGAAGGCTGCAGATACTGACCAATGGTCAACATGTCGACCTGATGCGCATGCAGGTCGCGCATGACGGCATAGAGCTCATCCACCGTCTCGCCCAACCCCACCATCAGACCGGACTTCGTGGGCATGCTTGGGTGGCGAGCCTTGATATCCCTGAGCAGCGCCAGTGAGCCCTCGTAACTAGCACCGGGGCGAGCCTGTTTGTATAGCCGTGGTACGGTCTCAAGATTGTGGTTGAATACATCCGGAGGATCAGCAGCCAGGATATCGATGGCCTTGGCCTCGCGACCGCGAAAGTCGGGCGTTAACACTTCAATAAGAGTGTCCGGACAGTGTTTACGAAGCTGTCGGATAACCTCAGCAAAATGCCCAGCCCCGCCATCACGTAGGTCGTCGCGATTCACCGAGGTGATCACCACGTAGTTCAGACCCATCGCCTTGACGGTCTCAGCCAGTTTGCGTGGCTCCTCTGGATCCAGCGGTTGGGGCTTGCCATGGGCGACATCGCAGAATGGGCAACGTCGTGTGCAGATCTGGCCCATGATCATAAAGGTGGCTGTGCCTCTTGCAAAACATTCGCCGAGGTTGGGACAGTTGGCTTCCTCGCAGACGGTATTAAGTGACTGATTACGTAAAACCCGCTTGAGGCGCTGAACTTCCGGCGCGCCCTGCGGCGTGGCGCGGATCCAGGAGGGCTTACGCAAAGGCTGGACCGTGGGCTCAATTTTGATAGGAATGCGCGCGACTTTTTCGCTGCTGCGCATGGCCCTGGTCGGAGTGGCTCGGTCGGAATTGGTGCTCATAACTGGTCCTCAAGCGAACGGATCAAGGAAGAGGCTAACCTCTCAGCTACCGAATCGACTTCGACTCCGGGAACGAAATCGGCAAGCTGACATACTCTGAGGCCCGCATAGCCGCAAGGGTTAATAAATGAGAACGGCGTTAAGTCCATATCGACGTTCAACGACAGGCCGTGGTAACAACGCCCTTGCCGGACTTTGAGACCCAGCGAGGCAATCTTAGCGCCATCTACATATACACCAGGGGCCGACTCGCGACGCTCGCCAGCAATACCGTACTCCGCTAAAAGATCGATCACATTCTGCTCCAGTAGATGCACATACTCGCGCACACCAAGCTTGTACCGTGACAAATCGATCAGGGTGTACATCACCAGCTGCCCCGGCCCATGATAGGTCACCTGACCACCGCGGTCGGACTGGACCACTGGAATCTCGCCCGGTGACAGCAGATGACTGGCATCGGCATTCAGGCCCATGGAATACACCGGACTGTGTTCCAGCAGCCAGATCTCGTCTGGAGTTGTCGCCACCCTTGCGCGGCTAAAGTCGCGCATCGCCTGAACGATCGACTCATAGGGCTGGTTACTACCCAGCCTTCGCACTCTTATAGACACATCTCGACGTCGGGATGGCTGGTTAGCGCCATATACAGCGCATCAAGCTGTTCCTGCGACTGGGCCTCAAATTTGACGGTAATCGCAAGGTAAGAACCCTTAGCGCTGGCACGCACCACAAAGGCCTGCTCAGTAAGACCCGGCACGTGCTCATGCACCAAGGCACGAATCTGAGCCTCGAAGGTCTCGGTCGCTTTGCCTATGATCTTCACTGGGAAGAAGCAAGGAAAGGTCAGCAGTTTCTTGCGGTCCGAGCCCTCCAGTGGGCAGGCCGGCAAAGAGTGAGTCATGATTCACCCCCAGTTGAAATCAGTGTTTGCTTGTATTCCTGATAGGCGCGGTCCAGGCGACGCCATACGGGGCCGATATGCCCTTTACACACCGGTTGCTCATCTAGCCGGGTAACCGGCATGATCTCGCGCGTCGAGCTGGTCAACCAGATCTCATCTGCCTCCCGCAGGTCCGTTTCGAAGATCGCGGTTTCCTCAACCACCTCGCCACGCTCTCGAGCAAGCATGAGCAACAGGTCACGGGTAATGCCCGCCAGAATCCGTGTAGATTTTGGTGGTGTCAGAATAACGCCGTCACGCACCACGAACAAATTGCTCGCCGCACCCTCAATGGCCTGCCCGTCACGTAAAAAGATCGCCTCCATCGCCCCGGCGGCGACTGCCTGCTGACGCGCCATAATATTGGGCAGCAGGTTAATGCTCTTGATATCGCAGCGAGCCCAACGCAAATCCGGCACGGTAATCGCCGCCGCGCCATGTTGACGAACGGCCGCTGGCAGGCTGTGCAACGGCGAGGCCAGCATAACCACTGTGGCCGGCGTCTCGGCGGGAGGAAAGGCATGATCACGCTTGGCTACCGCCCCCCGGGTTACCTGTATATAGACCGACAGGTCGCCCCCACCATTTCGTGTCACCAGTTGCCAGATATACGACAGCCATTGACTTCGTTCGTAGGGATTGGGCAAAGCGATTTCGGCTAGGCTGTACTCAAGCCGGTCAAGATGCTTTGCCATGCCGACAGGAACCCCTTGGTAAAACGGGATTACTTCGTATACACCGTCACCAAACAAAAAGCCCCGATCAACAACCGGCACCAGAGCCTCAGCCGGATCAACAAACTGCCCATTAAAAAACACCGAATTGGAACTCATTTCTAATTCGTCTGCACCTGAAGGCAAAAATTTAGCGGGCCCCAGCAACACCGGAACCCGCCTTGCACACACAAAGATCGAGGATCACTGAAGCCAGAGCCAAGCGCTGTCAATCAGACGCCCGATCAGACCGGCTTCATTAACGGCTTGCAGGGCAATGGCCTCACGCTGGAGCAGCACACGATCACCGAGCCGCACTTCCACTTGCCCCACCACCTGCCCAGGCTGAATCGGAGCGACCAGTTGCGGTTCAAGCTGCAAGTTAATTGCAAGCTGATCACGCTGGTTACGCGGAATGGTCACAATCAGGTCCTCGCGCAGGCCCACAGCCACCTCACGCTGCTCACCTTTCCAGACACGTGGCTGGGCCAGCACTTCACCGGCACGGCGCACCGTCACGCTCTCGAAGAAACGGAAGCCATAGTTTAACAGGGTCTGGACCTGCTCAGTACGCGCCGCATCGCTATCGGCCCCCAGCACTACCGCAATCAGACGAGTCCCATCACGCACGGCGGAGGCCACCAAACAGTAGCCAGCGGAGGAGGTATGGCCGGTTTTGCCTCCATCCACCGAACTATCCCGCCATAGCAGGCGGTTGCGATTAAACTGGCGGATGTTATTCCAAGTAAATTCCTTCTCACTGTAACGCACATAATACTCGGGAAAATCGCGGATCAGCGCTGCCATAATAATTGCAATATCACGTGCCGACATGACATGCCCTTCCGCTGGCCAGCCAGTGGCATTCATAAACTGGCTTTGGTGCATGCCCAAACGCTGGGCAGTGGCGTTCATCTCAGCAACAAAGGCTTCCACCGAGCCAGAAACATGTTCGGCCAGAGCAATGGTGGCATCATTGCCTGACTGAACAATCAGGCCACGTAGCAGATTGTCCACCGATACGCGATCGCCTACCTCGATAAACATTTTCGAACCACCCTTTCGCCAGGCACGCTCGCTGATCAGCACCTGATCATCAAGACGAATATCACCATTTTTCAGCGCATTGAAGATCACATAGGTAGAGACCAGTTTGGTGATACTCGCTGGCTCCATTGGTTCATCGGCATTTTTCTCAACCAGAACCTGGCCGGAGTTATAGTCGATTAGCAGATAGGCGGGCGCCGATAACACAGGAGCTGCAGGAATCGGCATAGTTTGAACTGTGGGCGTCGGTATGGATACCGACGAAGCGCTCGCCAACGGCATCAGCCAGAACCAAAGCACCATGACAACAAGAACCGCTCCGATACCCCGGAGCCGACCAACACGGATATCTGTCACTTATAGAACCTCAGATGTATTCGCTACGATCAAGGAGCCGTTATTACTTGTAAATCAAATAAACCTAGCCTATTGAGCCGGGCTATCATTGCATCAATAGCCCCAGCGGAGTCCAGAGGTCCAATCCAAACGCGGGTCATATCACCAAATTGCTGCTCCCGTACCGGACCGAGCCCCTCGCCTTGCAACCACTGCATTAGACGGCGGGCATTTGCCATTTCCGAAAAGGCGCCCACCTGAATAAACACATTACCCCTCCCAAACAGGGGCTGCGTGGACTTGTTTACACGGCTTGCTGCAGGTATTGCTGCCACTGGGATGGGGTCCACGACCTCAATCTCCACCCTAGCCGTTCCCGACGAGATCATGTCCAACTGCTTGGCGGCCGCATATGACAGGTCAATGATACGGTTGTCGACAAAGGGACCACGATCATTGACTCTTACCACTACGCTGCGACCGTTCTCAAGGTTTGTCACCCGAACATAGACCGGCAGACGCAACGTGGGGTGCGCAGCCGTCATCGCATACATGTTGTAAATCTCACCAGACGCGGTTCGCTTGCCATGAAAACCCGGGCCATACCAAGAGGCAATACCCCGCTCTCGATACCCGCGATTACTCTTAAGGACACGATAAGTTTTGCCTCGCACGGTATAGCTATCAGGGTTGCCATAGCGACTCTCGGGCTCAGCACGAGGCACGACGGCATCAGCTACACTCGAACTCACTCGGTCCGGTTTGGGTATAATTACTAGGTCAGGTTTAGGCTTGCTGCTGCAGCCGGCGACCAGCAGCCCCAACAGCAACAGCAACAGAGCACCACGAACCCACATGACTCACCCTTCCGTTGCCCCTCGCCCGCTTAGCTCCCGCGGGCCTTGCGAATGGCCTGGGCCAATTCGTATACCGCCATCGCGTACAATACACTGTGATTGTAACGGGTGATGACGTAGAAATTATTCAACCCCACCCAATACTCGACCCGATCAGGCCAAGTCAGAGTAAACAGCATCACTGGTATATCGCCAGGCACACTACTATGCTCGGGTAGCTGAACACCCCGCTGTGCCAATTCGTCCAGGGTAGTCTTAGGCTTTAGGTCGCGCCCTGTATTCAGCAAGTCATCAACATGGGCATCACCCACCTCCACCTGAAATGCGACTTCACCTTCATGCTCCCAACCATGACGCGCAAGGTAATTAGCCACACTGGCGAACACGTCCTCCTTGTTGTTCCAAAGGTCACGACGCCCGTCACCATTGCCATCAACCGCATAGGCCAGATAGCTGGTCGGTATAAACTGCGGCATGCCCATCGCCCCGGCATAACTGCCTGTCACTGACTCAATATCGAGTCCTTCCTTCTCCGCCAGTTCCAAGAGAGCAATGAGCTGCTGTTGGAAAAATGCGCCTCGACGAGGATAGTCAAAACCCAGTGTCATCAGGGCATCTAGCACTCGATAACTACCCATGTTGGCACCATAGGCGGTCTCAACCCCTAAGATAGCCACGATAATCTCCGGCGGTAGGCCGTAGTCATTGGCAATATGGGTCAGCTTTTCCTCGTTTTCATCCCAAAACCGCACGCCATTTCGAATCCGCGTATCGGTCAAAAAGATCTTGCGGTACTTATACCAAGGCTGGGCTTCGGCCGGCCGGCTGATCGCATCAATAATGCTTTGCTGATAACGGCCCTTGGCAAGGATTTCACGCACAGCTGCCTCGGACAGGCCAGTCTTGACAGAGGCCTTGGTGACAAACGCTTGCACGTCCTCACGGGCAAGGTAGTTGGCTGAAGCGGTACTACTCATAAGATAAGCCACCAATAGGCAAATCACCGCCAAACCTTTTCTTCCTAATGCTGTCATTCGAAACCTTTTCATTGCCCATGCCCCAGAAATCGCCTCTGCGACTGAATAGCCATCAGCATACCCAAAGCCATCATCAAGGTCACCAATGCCGTGCCCCCGTAACTCATCAACGGCAGTGGGATACCGACTACCGGCAGCAAGCCGAGAACCATGCCGCCATTCACGAACACGTAGATCAGAAACGTCATGGCCACTGCCGCGCCAAACAACCGCCCTTCAACCGACTCGGCCCTGGCCGCCAATGCCAGGCAGCGTAGCACAATCGCCAGATACAGCAGGAACAGGAACAGCATGCCGATCAAGCCGAACTCCTCGGCAAAGACCGCCAACACAAAGTCAGTAGTTCCTTCGGGTAGAAAATCTAAATGGGCCTGTGTACCCTCCATCCAACCCTTGCCATACAAACCGCCGGAACCGATTGCGATGATCGACTGAATGATTTGATAGCCGTTACCCAGCGGATCCGAATACGGATCGAACAGGGTCAACACGCGCTGTTTCTGATAATCATGCATCACAAAAAACCACAGCAACGGCACCATCGCCGCAACCGCCGCGCCGAAGCCGATGATGTAGCGCCAAGCCAGACCGGCAAAAAACAATACGAATAGGCCAGCGGTACCAACCAACAGGGAGGTGCCTAGATCCGGCTGCAGCATAATCAATCCCACTGGTACCCCGATCAGAACCAACACGACTAGCACATCCAGGAAGGACGGCGGCAGTGGCCGATTAGCTAAGAACCACGCCACCATCAGGGGTACGGCCAGCTTCATGATCTCCGAGGGCTGAAAACGTATAAAGCCCAGATCCAGCCACCTTTTCGCTCCCTTACCGACATCTCCAAACGCCCAGACGGCCACCAACAGCAATACGCCAAAGCCGAACAGCCACGGAGTACCCCTGAAAAATAGCCTTGCAGGCAGCTGCGCGATCGCCAGCATGACCACGAAGGCCAGCCCGACCCGTACCGCCATCCGCTCAACCTGAACCAAATCACCGCCCGACGCCGAATACCCATTGATCAAACCTATCGCTGCTAGCAACACCAGCAGAAATAACAGGACAGGGTCGTAATTGAACCGGGGCAGCCGGTTGAGTAAGCTGCCCACCAACGATGAGAAACTGGAAAAAGACTTATTCGCGGCCACCACGCACCTCGATATTCGCCTGTTCGTAGCCGTAGTAGCCAAGAGCCGCATCCATCAACTTGCGTGCTATTGGTGCTGCCGTACCCGAACCGCTACCACCATTCTCGACAATCACCGCCACCGAAATCCTCGGATCTTCATAAGGCGCATAACCTACGAAGAGAGCGTGATCATGTAATCGGCGCTCTAACTTTTCAGCATCGTACCGTTCATCCTGAGCCACTGAAAACACCTGAGCAGTACCTGTCTTACCAGCCATCTGATACGGCGCCCCCTCTCCTACGTGCCGAGCGGTGCCATAAGACGAATGGACCACATGCCGCATGCCGTTGAGTATAGGCTGCCAATGCTCGCGATTCTTTATCTCGAACGGAGGCTCGGAGCGTGCATGATCTGCAACTACCCAGGGGCGGTAACGCTTGCCGCGATTAGCCAACGTCGTCGTCATCTGCGCTAGCTGCACGGCAGTAGCGAGCATATAACCCTGACCGATACCTGCGATGACGGTCTCACCTGGGTACCAGGGCTCGCCACGAACATTGCGCTTCCAGTCACGCGACGGAACCAGTCCACGCGCCTCGTTGGGTAAATCGATGCCGGTACGCACCCCCAAACCAAACTCGGTGAAGTAGGCATGGATCTGATCGATACCCATGCGGAAGGCTAGGTCGTAGAAATAGACATCCACCGACTGGGCGATGGCCTTGTCCAGATCGACCCAACCATGCCCGCCCCGGCGCCAGTCACGGTAGCGATGGCTATGATTAGGCAGGGTATAATAGGGACCGGCGAAGAAACGTTTTTCGGGCTCGATCAGACCTAGATCGAGTCCCGCCAGGCCCATCAGCATTTTGATTGTCGATCCCGGCGGATAAGTAGCAGTGATTGCCCGATTGAACAACGGTCGATTCGGGTCATTTAGCAGGGCCTGGTAGTCAGCATGCGAGATGCCGTTGACAAACAGGTTAGGGTCAAAACCTGGCTTGGAGACCAGTGCCAGCACTGCGCCGTCACGCGGATCCATGGCCACCACCGCACCGTTGAATTCCCCCAGAGCCGTATAGGCTAACTCCTGCAAGCGCAAATCAATACTAAGCACAAGATCCTCGCCCGGCACGGGGGGTTGTTCCTCCAACACCCTGAGCACTCGCCCGAAGGCATCGACTTCTACTTGCCGATAACCGGCCTGACCGTGTAACCTCGCTTCGTAATAACGCTCGACGCCGGTCTTACCGATATACTCCGTGCGGCGGTAATTATCGCGATCGATTCGTTTCCACTCGTCGGCATTGATACGACCGACATAACCAACCACATGCGACAGCAAGTGTTTATGGGGATAGACCCGCGTGAGCTGAGAGACAACCTCCACCCCCGGCAACCAGGGACGATAGCGCGCCAGTTCAGCAATTTCACGATCGGACAAACCGGATTTGATCAGCACCGGATCGAAGCTACGACTCTGCCGCAATCGCTGGCGAATGTCTGCCAAGGCTGTATCATCAAGCGCCAGCACCTCTGCCAACAGGCTTAGAGTTGCTTCTAAATCACGAACATCCTCACGGATGATCTCGACCTGGTAACTGGGAATATTATCGGCCAGAATATGGCCATTGCGATCAAAGATACGCCCGCGCTCGGGAGGCAAGATCTGCGTGCGGATACGATTCTTGTCCGCCAACGTCTGAAAGTGTTCGTACTGGGTTACCTGAAGATAAGCAGCGCGCCACAACAGTCCTGATATAGCAATAACCGAGACAATGGCCGCCACCACCACACGGCGATTGAAAACCGCGCGCGCATGACGGCTGTCTAGCAAAGTCTGATGACGTCCCACAGTCAGTGAACGCCATCAAGTGCATTACAACTGTATCTTAACGGCATCAGGCAACCTAGCTTTCCTCATAGCGTTTAACCGAATCAGCAATCTCCTGGCGAGCGGCATCTACGCCTTCCCAACCGTCGACCTTAACCCACTTACCCGGCTCCAGCGCCTTATACTGCTCGAAAAAGTGCTTGATCTGGTCAAGCAACAGCTTCGGCAAATCTTCTGGCGACTGCACATGGTCGTACAATGGGGTCAGCTTCGAGTGCGGCACCGCAATCAGTTTGGCGTCAACACCGGCCTCGTCCGTCATCTTCAACACGCCCACCGGGCGGCAGCGAATCACGGCACCGGGCATCAGCGGAACCGGAGTCACCACCAGCACGTCGACCGGGTCACCATCATCAGACAAGGTATTGGGGATAAAGCCATAGTTGCAGGGGTAAAACATGGCAGTTGCCATAAACCGGTCCACTAACAGCGCACCGGAGTTCTTATCCACTTCGTATTTAATCGGCGCGCCCTGAGCCGGGATCTCGATTACTACGTTGATGTCGTTAGGAATATCTTTGCCAGCAGGAATCTGTGCCAAATTCATTATGCAATCCTTAAAGGTTGGGTAATAAAACAGGAAGTTCGATATTATACGGTTTTTAAGCCTGTCTACATGGCAACTTCAAACCATTAACCAAGCATTTACTAGCGAGGACTGCCTTATTATGCGTATCGTTCTGCTCGGCGCACCCGGTTCCGGTAAAGGAACCCAGGCAAAGCGACTGATCGACATCTACGGGATCGTCCAAATCTCGACCGGTGATCTGCTGCGCGCCGCCGTGGCTGCCAACACCGATCTGGGCCGCGCTGCTAAGGCTGCCATGGACAACGGCCAACTGGTTAGCGATGAGATCGTACTGGGTATGATCCGCGAACGCCTCAGCAAAGAAGACACCGCCAAGGGCTATATTCTCGATGGCTTCCCACGCAACCTAGCTCAGGCAGAAGCACTCGATATCATGCTGAATGAGCTTGGGCAGCCGCTTCAAGCTGCGATTTATTTGGAAGTGCCTTTCAAGGACCTAATGCAGCGGCTGACCGGCCGCGAGACTTGTAGCAACTGCGGGGCCAGCTTCAATCGCTACACCAACCCCCCAAAGAAAAAAAATATCTGCGATTTTTGCGGCGGCAAACTGGTACACCGCGCCGACGACAACGAGGAAACTGTCAGCAAGCGCCTAAAGGTATTTGAATCCCAAACCGCCCCGCTGGTGGAGTACTACGCGAAGCAGAACAAGCTGCACCGCATCGACGGCACTCGCGAAATCAGCCAGATCACCGCCGACTTCCGCAAGCTGCTGGATGCGCTCTGAGCCGGCCAGCCTAGTCATCATGAGCGTTTATCAGCCGAAGCGATGCCAGCTCATAGCCACCATACTGATGGTGGCTTGCGCCGTACCTGTGATCTCACAGGCCCAAATGTATGAGCTGTGCCCCGCTTTCCTACCAGAAAGGCCTCTGATAACCGCTCTGCCCCTCGACACCCCCACTGTTGCTGAAGCGGATCAGGCGGAATATGATCGGGAAGGCAATGTCATACTCACCGGCAATGCTCAAATACGCCGCCCTACTGAGCAGATTTCCGGTGAATTCCTGCAGTATCAAAGCCATCCCGAGGAGATCTCCGGCCGGGGTAACTTGTGGTATGAAACACCCTCTTTCCTGGTCAAGGCACAAAGTGCGGTGATTGAGCCAGCTCGAGAGCAAGGACGTCTGGAAGATGCCATCTATTGGCTGGTGGATCATCACGCCACCGGAAAGGCCCGATATGTCGAGCAACTAACAGCCAGTCGGTTTCGGTTGCGACAGGCAACCTACTCAACCTGCCCTGTCACCCAGCGCGACTGGGAGTTAAGAGCAAGTCGCATCGACCTGAACCGAGACCGCGGTCGGGGCTTGGCACGCCATACCACCTTGAGGCTTGGCAACGTCCCGGTGCTATATCTGCCTTTGGTCAGTTTTCCGATCGATGATCGTCGCCAAACCGGCTTCCTCTATCCATCAGTGGGCAACAGCTCCAGCAGCGGATTCGAGATATCGACTCCCTGGTACTGGAACATTGCTCCCCATACCGATGCCACACTAACACCACGTTTCATATCCCGCCGAGGACTCGGTCTGGACAGCGAATGGCGCTACCTGCATCGGCGTGGCTATGGCGAAGTACATTTCAATCTACTGCCGAACGACCGGGTATATGGCGAAACGCGCTGGCAAGGCCAGCTCCGACACGCGGCCCAATGGCGACACGATTTTAGCACCGAACTGCTGGTCAACCGCGTATCGGATGATCATTATTTCCGGGATTTTTCCAACAGTTTGGAAGACGCTGCTACCGACAACATCGAGTCAGCATTCCGTGTCCGCTACCGGGTAGGCAGCTGGCAACTGGGGCTGTTGGCCCAGCAGTACCAGACCGTCAACCCGCTGATCAATAAGCCGTGGTATCCCTACCGAATTATGCCTCGCGTCACGGCCAACACCAGCACCAGTCTGAATACGGCCGGCCCAGATCTACAACTGACATTTCGCTCCGAGTTGACCCGCTTCGACCATCTCTCAAAGTTGCGCACCACCGGCCAGCGCCTAAGGGCGACCCCCACGCTGTCGAGCAGATATGAGCGTCCCTATCTGGAAGTCACGCCGCGGATAACGCTGGACCTCAGCCATTACAAACTAAGTCGCAACGAACGCGAACAGGGTTTGCCAAGCACCATCAGCCGCAGCTTGCCACTTATAAGCCTAGACACCCGGCTATTTCTGGAACGCTCCTATGGCGACGGGCGCTTTCTCGGTTTACTGGAACCTCGGCTTTATTATCTTTATGTGCCCTATCGAGACCAGTCGGACATTCCATTGTTTGACACCGGTAGGGCAACATTCAGCTTCGCTCAGCTTTTTCAGCCAAACCGCTATACAGGTGGGGACCGCATCGGTGATGCGAACCAACTCACCTATGCGCTCGCCTGGTCACTAATCGATACCCGGCAAGGTCTGGAAACACTGGCCATCCGGCTGGCCCAGCAATACCGTTTCCAAGACGCCAAAGTGACGCTGGGGAGGGAGGAGTTGCGCAGCGGCCCCTCCACCGTCCTCGGGGAGATCGCCAGCCAGTTTCACCGCAACTGGCAGGCCAGCATCACCACCGAATATGATAGCGACCAAAGCCGGATCAGCCGTAGCCACAGTTACCTTCGCTATCGTGGCGATGGAGGCGGCGTACTGAACCTAAGCTATACCTATAGTCACAGCATTAATGTCGGCGGCGCGAACTCGTACCGCCAGGCTGATGTATCCTTTGCGTATCCGGCAAGTCGCCAATGGACACTTCTGGGCCGCGTTGGCTATGCCTTTGACGAGAACCGATTGATCCAGTCCTTGGCGGGGATTAGATACGAATCCTGCTGCTGGGCGCTGCGCATTGCGGCTCAACGCTATGTAGTAAACTCCGATTCAGAGAACGAGCGCCGTTACAGAAACTCGGTTATGCTACAACTAGAGCTCAAGGGACTGGGTAATTTAGGGCGATCTGGTGTGCTGGACGATGCTATTCTCGGTTACCGTCCCTGAACGTGGCAACGAGTGTCAGATCCACTCACAGACATTTAACCAAGCGATACGAGCAACTATGCATTCGGTATTGAAGCGATTCCCTCTCCCTATCAGCCTCAACCTACTATTGATTCTAATGCTGTGGGCGGGCAATGCCCTTGCGGCCCAGCTATTAGATCGCATCGTAGGTGTCGTCAATGACAATGTCATCACCGAGCGACAGCTGATCGCCGAGACACGGCTGGTGGCCCAGCAGATTGGTGCCGCCAATGATCCGAACTTCGACATGGATGCTCTGGCTCGGCAGGTTCTGGACCGCATGATCACCACGGAAGTTCAGGTTCAGCGCGCAGCCAGTCTCGGCATCCGGGTTGATGACACCACCCTCGAGCGCACCATCACCAATATTGCCCAGCAAAACGGCCTAACCCTACCCCAGCTGCAGCAAGTCCTGGAGGCGCAAGGCATTGCGTTTCGCGAATATCGCAACCAGATTCGCAACGAAATTACCATCCAGCAATTGCATCAGCGCGAAATCTTCGAGCGCATCCATGTTTCCGATCGGGAGATCGACGAGTATCTGGCCCGATTCGCGAATAACGACCAGCAACAAGAATACTGGCTGAAGCACATCCTGATCGCGGTACCTGAAAATGCCCGTCCTGAGGAAGTCGCCGCCGCGCGCGACAAAGCCCAAGCCGTACTCGCCGCTCTGCAGAACCAAGACTTCGATACCGTATCCGTTGAGTTTTCCGATGCCCCCAACGCCCTGGATGGCGGCGATTTGGGCTGGCGGGATCTTTCCCGCATCCCGACCCTGTTTGTGGATACCGTTCAGAAAATGAACGCGGGTGAAATTAGCGAGCCAATCCGCAGCCCCAACGGCTTCCACATCCTTAAGGTGGAGCAGATCCGCAACAAGGCCGCATTGGAAGTCGTGGAATCGCGTGTTCGACATGTACTGATCCAACCGAGTAATACGCTTTCCAACGAAGACGCTCGCCGGCAAGCCGAACAACTGCGCGAGGCCGTGTTGCGCGGCGAAGACTTCGCCGAAATCGCCCGCAATCATTCGGCCGACCGCGGCTCAGCTGAGCGTGGCGGTGACCTTGGTTGGGTCAAGCCCGGCGTGATGGTGCCTGAGTTTGAGCAGATGATCATGCAAACGCGCATAGGCGAAATCAGCCCGGTATTCCGCAGCCAATTCGGCTGGCATTTTCTGCGGGTGGAAGACCGTCGCCAGGCCCGCATCTCTCCCGATGAGCTGCGTGCCCAAGCCCGGCAGGCGATCATGGAACGCAAGGCTGAAGAAGAGCTGATTAGCTGGATCCGCCGCCAGCGGGCTGAAGCCTATATTGAAACTCGCCTGTGATACGTCTGGCTATTACCCCCGGCGAACCGGCCGGGATTGGGCCGGATCTGACTTGCACACTCCGGCCTGGCGATTTTCCTGTCGAGCTGGTTTTGGTTGCCAGCCGTGCGCTACTGACCGAGCGGGCTGCCTTGCTTGGGTTTCCCGCCGACTGGCCCGATTATCAGCCGGACATGCCGGCCACTGCTGGCCGGATCAGCCTGCTTGACATACCCTTGGCTGCGCCTGTCCGTCCGGGACATGTCGACCCCTGCAATGCTGGTTATGTGCTGGATACACTGCGCCGCGCCACCGTTGGCTGCCAAAACGGCGAGTTTGCGGCCTTGGTAACTGGCCCAGTGCACAAGGGCGTGATCAACGAGGCCGGTATACCCTTTACCGGCCACACCGAATTCTTAGCCGAACTAACAGGCGGCAAGCCAGTGATGATGCTCGCTGCCGGAGAGCTGCGAGTCGCGCTGGCGACAACCCATCTGCCACTACGCGCAGTGGCCAATGCCATTACCACCGAATCACTGGAATACATCATCCGTACCGTTCACCGCGAGCTGCAGCAGCGCCTAGGGCTGGCAAAACCGCGCATCCTGGTCGCCGGGCTCAACCCCCACGCAGGTGAAGGTGGTCATTTGGGCAACGAAGAAGTCCGTATCATTCAACCGCTGCTTGAACGCCTGCGCACCGAGGGGCTGGATCTAGTCGGACCGCTGCCAGCTGATACGCTGTTTATCCCGCGCCACCTCAAGCTGGCCGATGCGGTACTGGCCATGTATCACGACCAGGGCCTGCCGGTGCTCAAACATATCGGCTTTGGCCAAGCAGTCAACATCACCCTGGGGCTGCCAATTGTGCGCACATCGGTCGACCATGGCACTGCCTTGGACCTGGCTGGCACCGGTAAAGCCGACAGCGGTAGCCTGAAGGCTGCTATTGAAACAGCTATCGCCTTTACCCGGGGGAATATTGCGGCATGAGCCCCAAACGCGTCAGCGGCCATATCCCGCGCAAGCGATTCGGCCAGCACTTCCTGCAGGATCAGGCCGTGATTGCTCGCATTATCGATGCCATTGCCCCGCAGGTTGGCGACAACATGGTGGAGATCGGCCCCGGCCTGGGCGCCTTGACCTGCCCGCTGCTTGTTGCAATAGGCCGACTCCATGTGGTAGAGCTGGACCGCGATACGATCCCACGCTTACAGCAGCGCTGTGGCAATAAGGGCGAACTATTCATCCATCAGGCTGATGCGCTCAAGTTCGACTTCTCCTCGCTAATTGCCACCCCGAGGAAAAAACTGCGGGTGGTGGGCAACCTGCCTTACAACATCTCCTCACCACTGCTGTTCC
>Ga0209836_100081_pt1 | contig 17328 bp, 20 predicted proteins | sample ElbSprsedimmetaG_FD_184147 | JGI IMG/M metagenome (GOLD analysis project Ga0209836, IMG submission 184147) | Hot spring sediment bacterial and archeal communities from California, USA to study Microbial Dark Matter (Phase II) - Elbow Spring... ... | reverse complement strand
GGGGTGATCACTGTGGATCGTGACGCGGCCGGCCTTCTTCCCGTGAACCGAGGCCAGCAGCCTCTCGGTGGTCCCGGGGCTGATCTCCAACTCTTCCCACCGGATGATCTCCGGCAAGAAAGGGGCTAAGCGTTTTCCGCAGATACAGTCGCAGATCATCCGGATCTTCTCCAAGGTGGCCAAGACCTCCTTGCCGCACTTCCTCGGCCTGCTCCTTGGCTTTTGCCTCTTCGTCCGTCTTCGACCAGGGTGATGTGGGTTTGGCCCGCTGCGGGAGGACCCTCCCGAACCGGTTGTACCCGGTTAACTTCACTAACCAGTCGAGGATCTCGCCTCTCTTCCTCTTACTGGCTCTCTGATAACTTAAAGCCGACTGCTTCGTCACTCCCTGCTTCTCTCTCATGGTTAATCCCACGATTGCCCCCGGAATGACCATATTAGGAGACAACCGTAGCTCTACCGCCCCTCTATTTCGAGTACATTTTTTGGTGAGGCAATTCGTTGACTTGGCAGGGGGGCAGCGCCCTATACTGATAGCCGACATCACAGCAGGTGGTGGAGATGGCAAGGTGGATGAAGGCGTTGGCGGTGGCCCTCGCGGCCGTGGTGGCGGTTCCTCCCGCGTTCGCCCAGGTGAGCGTGACCCAGTCGGTCCCTCAATCTGCGCCAGTTCTTCCTGTCGGTGACGAGTTGGTGGATGATGAACTGAACAGCATCGTCGGTGAATCGTTCGTAGCGGACATCCTGGGGGGCTGGTCTGGGAGCCACCACAGGGTCTCTTACGGCTCGGAGCGGTGCTTCTCTCGAGGTCTCAGTTGGCGTTGGAGCCCTTACGTTTGTTGGCTTTCTGGCGGGCCGCCGGCCTGGGACTTGGAAGTTGTTCTTCCTGGAGGAGCGCTGGCCGCACAAGATCCCTGGTGGATGGGAGGCTCAGTGTATATGCTAACGACATCTAGGCTTCTGAGATGGGGTCTCCTGCTACCGCTTATACTTCTCCCTCTTTCGCTGCTGGAACAACGAAAATGGTGGCAGCATCTGGTTCTGCCGGTCGGCGGCTATCTCGTAGTGGTGCTTGGTACCCTAGCCGGGTGGAAACTGACGCGTCTGGCGGAAAGAGCGGGCTCGGTTGCCAGGTTCGTCACGCGAGCACTGGTTGGGACGACTATGCTTCTCACTATATTCGTCCTGGCGTGGGTCGGCACGCTGTCTACAGGCAGGGAGTTTGTCTGGTGGACAGACTGGAGACTACTCGCGCTGGCCGTGGTTTTCGGTGTGTCCTATGCGCTTCCGCCGAGTAGATGGCTACAGAAGGGCCAGCAGAAAGGTCATGATAGAAGACAAGCTTAGTCGTTGGGGGTCACTTGACAGGGGGCAGCACCCTATAATCATCGTAGTCATCATCACAGATGGTAGGTGCGGTAGGAGGTGCTGCTTTTGACCTGTTTGGGCAAGGTGTTAAGAGAAGGGAGGTTGGGTCGATGGAGTTGGCCCAAGCTCAACGCTACCTGAAAGGGAAGGCTGCCCTTGAGGCGGATGACGTTCTGACCAGGGCGACGGCGATCGCCAGACGAGCGCTCTATGCGACCTCTGACTCAGTTGCTGTGGAGGATGTTGCATGTGTGGCGCATCAAGTCCTAGACCCCGCGAGGTTCTGCGCGGTGTTCGCTGGTGCGGTCAACGAACCCATTGTGGAGGCCGCGTTCCAGCGTGTCCAGGACGCGCTAGGGGTGCACTGATGGAGGCCGTGGTCGCCCAGGACTTGAGCGTGACTTACCCTGGGGGTACGAGGGCACTGGACAAGGTCTCGTTCGCCGTGGACGAAGGCTCGATCACCGCGTATCTCGGCCCGAACGGAGCGGGCAAGACCACCACGATCAACGTGCTCACCACAGCGCTGCCGCCCACCGAAGGGGAGGCTTGGGTGTGCGGCCACAGCGTGCGGACGGAGAAGGAGGCGATCCGCAGGCTCATCGGGGTAGCCACCCAGGACGTGATCGTGGATCCCCTCCTCTCCCCGCTAGGTAACCTGCGGTTCTTCGCGGCGATCTTCGGCGTCCCCAGGCGCGAGCGGCGGGCGCTCATCGCCGAGTTGCTCGAGAGGTTCGACCTCCTCCCCAAGGCCCAAGCGACGGTGATGACACTTTCGGGAGGCCAGTTGAAAAGGCTTCAACTCGCGATCGCCCTGTTGCGCCGGCCGAGGGTGCTTTTCCTCGATGAGCCCACCCAGGGTCTCGACCCCGTGGGCAAGGAGGTTCTGTGTGGATACCTGCGGCAACTGCGCGATTCTGGGGTGACCATCTTCTACTCCTCCAACGAAATGGAACACCTAGAGAAGGTGTGCGATCGGGTGCTATTCCTCTTCCGGGGGAGGCTGATCGCCGAGGGACCCGTGGAGGAGTTCGTCCGGAGGTTTGGGGGCGGCGACATCGTCGTTTTGGAGCACGAGGGAGATCTGTCCGCGGAGGCCCTGGGGGCGCTTGGCCGGGTGGGGAAGATACAGAGCACCGAGCCCCTCACGCTGGCTGTGGAGGACGCCCGCGCAGCCCTTCCTGCCGTGATGGGGGTCCTGACCCGGCATGGGGTCGACGTGCGCGGCGTGGACATCCGGAGACCCAGCCTGAACGACGCTTTTCTCTCTTTGGTACAGGAGGGCCACGATGGAGACCGTTAGAGCACTGATGACAAGGGAGCTCAGCCGCCTGACCAGGAGCAAGAGCTGGCTGGTGATGACCGTCGTGCAGCCTGCGGCCTATCTCGGCCTGTTTGCGGTCGGCCTGTCGGGGCAAGTCGGCCCGGTGACGTTCGAGGGGCAAGCGCTGTCCTACGTCCTCTTCGTACTGCCGGGGCTCATGGCGCTGCAAACGTATCAGTTGTTCCACGTCTTTGTTTCCCTGGCCTCGCTGGACCGCCGGGTGGGGGTGTTCTCGCTGGTGATGCTCGCCGGGACCTCTCCGGGAGCGTACGTGACCTCGGGGGTGCTGGTCAACGGGGCGGTGGCCGGGCTGCAGGCCCTGCTGGTGCTCGGGCTGGGGATGGCGCTTGTCGGTCGCTTCCCCGCGGGCGTCGGGTCCTTCGGGGCTTTCGCCGTCCGCGCAGGAGTGGCCCTGGTAGCGTGGGTGGCGAGCGTGGTCCTCTGGTCCAGTGCTGGGCTAATGTTGGGCCTGAGAATCCAAGAGGAGGAAAAGAGGGATGTACTATGGGGGTTGCTTAACCTCCCACTTGCGTTCAGTAGCTCGGCCTTCTACGATGTGAGGCAAGCACCCGCGTTCATCCGGATCCTGAGCTATGCCAATCCCCTCACGTATTGCTCCGATGCCCTGCGGTTCTCGATGTACGGCGATCCTCAGGCGGCGATGTGGAGGGCGGGGCTCCTAGTGGCGCTTGGGGCGGTCTCGCTGGGGCTATGCTTGGGGGTTGTGAGGCGCACGCCCCTTGTTCGCACCCACCGCTAAGGAGGATGGGCCTTGGCAGTTGGGTTGGCCGTCCCGCAGATATCAGCGGGCTTAGCGGTACGGTAAACAGCACTTTCGGCATCGCGGGGATACCTAATGCAACGTCGGAATGACCGTGTGGACTGCGACCTCATCCCCTGGCGGGGCGACCTCAGGCGGGAAAGGATGGCCCCCTCCTGAGCGAGATCCAACGCGGCCCTGTTCCAGTCCCATGCCTTGAGGGCGTCCTTCGTCGGGGGTAGAGTTGCGCTCGATTGTTGATCCACTGCACACGTCAAAGGAGGCGGGAGTGATGGGTTGGATGTTGGGGGCCGTGGCCCTTGTATCGTTGGCAGCGCTCGCTTGGGCGGCCTATGCCACTTTCTCCGTGGCGCGGCGCAGTCCTGGATCGGACCGAATGGCGGAGATCCAGAGGTACATCCGCGATGGAGCGTGGGCGTTCATGACCGCCGAGGCCAAGGTGATGGCCTCCACTATTCTCGTGGTGGCGGCGATCCTGTGGGCCATCTTCTACTGGGAGGTAGCGGTGGCGTTCTTGATCGGATCTGGCCTTGCGATGGCAGCCGGCTTCATCGGGATGAACGCCGCAACGTTGGCCAACGCCCGCACCACCCACGCCGCCCAGCGCTCACTCAAGGAGGCGTTGACCGTGGCCTTCTCCGGGGGTTCCGTGATGGGGATGGCCGTCGCTGGGCTGGCGGTGGGGGGGCTGGTCCTCGTCATCGTCCTCTTCCGCCGCGAGTTCGACCCGAATATCCTCCACATCCACACGAAGCCGATCTTTGGGATCCCCGGGGCGGACGTGAACTTCATCAAGGCTGCCCTCATCGTGTCTGCGTACTCCGCTGGCGCGTCGCTCGTGGCGCTGTTCGACCGCGTGGGCGGGGGTATCTACACCAAGGCGGCGGATATGGCTGCTGACTTGGTGGGGAAGGTCGAGCTGAAGATCCCGGAGGACGACCCGCGCAACCCGGCGACGATTGCCGACAACGTGGGCGACAACGTGGGCGATGTGGGCGGCCTCGGGGCCGACCTCCTGGAATCGTTCATCGGGGCCATTATCTCCGCCATCGTCATCGCCCTCTATGTCTACGTGGGGCGTTTCAACCCCGATATCCAGGATCTGATGGCGAAGTTTGGCCTTGGGCCGAACATCACGGAGAAGGATTTCTGGTGGTTTGTGCTGCTCCCCGTCCTGTTCGTCGCCGGCGGGATCGTGGCCTCCCTCATCGCCATCGCCTACGTCCGGTTCTCCCGCCGGGAAGGTAACATGCAAGGGATCCTCATGGACGCAACCCGGCTCGGAGCTCTCCTCACCGCCGGGTTCGCCGCGCTCACGACCTGGCTCTCCCCGTTCAACTTCGTCCCGTTCTATGCGGCGCTCCTTGGCATCGCCAGCGGGATCGGCATCGGGTTTGTGTCCGAGTACTACACCTCCAGCCGCTACAAGCCGACCCGGGAGCTCGCTAGGGTGTACCAGTCCGGACCAGCGGTCGGGGTGACGGAGGGGATGGCGGTGGGGATGCTATCGGCGTTGTGGCCCTGCCTCATCATCGCCGCAGCCACCGTCCTTGCCTACCAGATGGGCGGTCTTCTGGCGGTGGCCTACGCCGCCCTGGGGATGCTCTCCTTCGTGGGGATGACCGTGACCGTGGACTCCTACGGTCCGATCGCCGACAACGCCTCGGGGATCGCCACGATGGCCAAGCTCGCCCCCTCGGTGCGCGAGAAGACTGATCAGCTCGACTCCATCGGCAACACCACTGCCGCGATCGGGAAGGGATTCGCGATCGGTTCGGCAGCGTTCGCCGCGCTGGGCCTGATCGCGGCCTACCTCTGGTCGGCTGCGGGACGCGCCGATGAGGTGCATGTGCCAAACATCCCGATCATCAACCCGGAGGTGGGCGGACTTGTGGTGGCAGGGTTGATCGCGGGGGCGATGGTGACCTACGTTTTCTCCGCCCTCCTCATCCGGTCTGTGTCCCGCACCGCCGATGTCATGGTTCAGGAAATCCGCCGCCAATTCCGGGAAAACTCGAAGATCCTGTCCGGCGAGGCGATGCCTGACTACAAGCGCTGCATCACGATCACCGCCCACGGTGCGCTCCGCCGGATGGTCCTGCCGGCCCTCCTAGCGCTGGGGATGCCGCTGTTCGTGGGGCTGCTGTTTGGGCGCTACACGTTGGCCGGGTTCCTCGTGGGCGCGCTCCTTTCAGCGATCATGCTCGCCATTTACTGCGCCAACGCCGGCGGAGCGATGGACAACGCCAAGAAATATGTTGAGGAAGGGAACTTCGGGGGAAGGGGGTCCGACGCCCATGCCGCCGGGGTCGTGGCGGACACGGTGGGGGACCCGCTCAAGGACACGGTGGGACCTTCCTTGGACATCCTGATCAAGCTGATGAGCGTGATCTCGCTCCTGTTCGCGTCCCTGTTCCCCGTGACCCCGTTCTTCATGCGGTAGCCCCTTGCGGGCGGGGACCCGTCCTCCACGCGGGGCAGATCCAGGGCTTCTTCAACGTGCCCCTCGATCACCTGCGGCCCGACCGGATGCTCGCCAAGCACATCTTCGACCAGCACCCGGAGTGGCTGGAGAACCTCACCGTGGCCTCCCCAGACGTGGGCGGAGTGTGGCGGGCGCGGCGGATGGCAAAGCGCTTGGGAGAACTCGTTCAGGCAGGGGAGGAACTGCCGCTGGCGGTGGTCGTGATGCAGCGCGACAAGGAGCGGAAGAAGGTGTCGGGCGTGGGTCCGCGAGTGTTTCGCTGTGACCAAGCGCAAATCCGGCCTGGTGACTGATGTCCCCCTACGTGGTAGTGGGCCAAGAGGTCGTTACCACCCCTGAGGGCCCAGTCGGCACTGATCCGATCGAGCACCAGAGGCGGGAAGAGCGCAAACTGCTGGGGTAGATCGTACCCCAGCTGGCGCAGCACCTGGAACGGCGGTCTCCCGTCCATCCCCTCCCCGTAGTGCGGCCGCTCCAGGTTGTAGTAGTACATCCACCCCGCAGCTTTGTTCAGGAGTCCCTCTTCCGTCTGCACCTTGCCCAGGAACGGCAGGTAGAACTCCTCGTCGTCCGTGCGGTGGGATCGCTCGACCCGGCCGTTGTGCTCCTTCCTCCCCAACGGGATCCGCGCCAACCTCGCCCCCAGGGGCGCGTAGTGCTTCTCCTGGAGCCGGTGGAGCTTCTGGGGGTTACTGCCCCCGAACTCCTCCCCCCAGTCCGTCTGCCACGCCACTTCTCCCTCGATCCCGTGCCCCCGCAGCCACAGCATCACCAGTCCCATGAAGCACAACCAGTTGGTGAGGGTGATCTCGTGGCTCCACGACAGGAACCGTAGCCTTGTCCGCCCCTCGAGGAACGTCCACTGGTACCGGGGAAGCTTCCGCTTCGCCAGGTGATCCCAGAGCTTCGTCCCCAGCGCCCCCTTGTCGAGCACGTCCTTTACGTCTACCTGGGCGAGGGCGAACGGCCCATCCTCCTCCCACGCCCAGTGGGCGGGGTAGAACGTCTTCCGCTTCGTCTTGCGCCCCGTGAACCCGTTCCGACGGAGGATGTGGCGGATCGTGTGCGGGGACAGGACAAGCCCCTTCTCCCGCCCCGAGGTACCAGGCGAGCCTCTTCCGTCCGTAGCCTGTGGCCTTCTTCGCTTCCACTACAACGTCCTCGGTCTGGGCTTGGGTCCGGCTGGGAGAGCGGTGGGGACGGCGAGACCGGTCGCCCAGTCCCTTCGCTCCATCGTCGCGGTAGCGCTCGACCCACTTCCGGACGACGTTCCGCGACGTGTGCCATCGGCGCGCGGTCTCCGTGATGCTCGCCGTCTCCATGTACGTCTCGACCAGCCTCATCCTTGCCGCCTCCCGGTTCATGACATACGCTTCTCTGTAGGCAAGATCCACTGCCGGTGCTCCTCCTTTCCTTGTCGCCAAGCTCTCTTAGGAGGAGCACCGCCTTCTTTCAACCACCCCGTCACCAACCCCTCGGCCTGGTAACGATCTCCTGGCGCACCAAGAACGAGGGGGCGCACCTCGACGTACTGTAGCGAGGTCATCTATCCGGGGAGGCGGTCAAGATTGGCGGCATGGAAGAAGGCGGTTCTGGTGGCCCTGGCGGCGTTGGTGGGGATTCTCTCTGCCGTCGCACAAACTGAACATCGGCCTGGATCGAGGCCGGTAAGTGTGGAGCTGTGGGGATCGAGCATTACGGTACAGGAGTTCCTGAGCCTTGCTGATCCAGCCACGCTCCACCGTATTCCTCGGGATGCTTGGCAGACGAAGGTGACCTGGGGGACAGATACACTGGTCTTCTGCTGGGTCGGTGGGATACCACCTCCAACGGGGCCCAGGGACACCGGAGAGGGACACGAGGATGTGCGGCCAGCTGCTCCCTTCCTCTACGTCCACTGTACGAACAGCATTAGCCACATGGGGCAGCGAGACGTGTACTTCGGTGCGTCGAGTACGGTGATGTTCCCTCCGTTTCTTCTGATGCCCTATATGGACGTCACCGCGCGCCTTTGGTGGTTGTTGGCGGATGGCCTTACTTGCCGGTAGGCATACCGTACAGCAACGGCTGGAACGTCTGGCGCGTCACGACTAACGACATCCAGCGCGTGTCTAGTGGTGGCGAATACCAGGTGGAGAGCTGGCACTTTGCAGAGGCCCCTTGGGGCTACGAGCCCCGTGTACCAGTTTGCGGTGCGTTGGTCATCGGTGGTACGAGTTCCGTGAGCCAAGAAGGGGCGGTGCCCGATAGAGAGCAGATTCTTCATCCGTCGCCCCCGGACGGAGAATCTGTATAATCTGTATGGGCGCTGTGACGATGCCACCTTGTTGGAATCGCAGGCGGCGCTGGCTTCTCGGCGTAACCGCGGTCGCGGCGGTGCTCTTGATTTTGCTCAGCCCGTGGTATCACTGGTCACCGTTCGCACTCGCCGCGTCTCTCTGGCTAGTAGGCTTCTTTCAGCTTATGGGAGCATGCACTGTGATGGCGTTTTTCGCTGATCTGACCTCTGTTCACTTCGTTTCTATCTTGGCTGGTATGGCGATCGCCATGTTCCCCTGGCTTGGTCTGCACGCCTTGGTATCCGCAACGAGCCGAGGGCAGCGGGTTCTGCTTGGGGCACCCATTGCCGGCCTGGCGTTGATCGTCGGCCTGGGGCTGCCGGCGTTGGTCGAGATGAGGGCGATCGGGAGGCCGTTCGGGCCTTGGTACCTGGCTGGCATGGTATCGGTCGTTGGGTTGGGCCTATCCTTCGTCGGTAGCGGCGTGATCGTTCTGCGAAGCCTCCCCAGAGCCAGGTTGAGGGCACTGGGGCACACTCTGGTCGGGTCGGGGCTGTGCATCAGTGTGCTGATCGCACTGCCGCTAGGTGTGATTGGCCTTGCTCTATCCTACGTACTCCTGGCCTTGCTTCTGATGCGAGCCAATCCGAACAGCGCGGCGCACAGGCCCTGAGGCCCGATCTGTCCGCAAGCAAGGAGCGACGTCGTCGGAGGCCGAGGCCCTGGAGCTCGCGGAGGGGTTCATGCGTGCAAGGATAAGCCGACGAAGAACGCCGCCACCGCAACAAGGTCACAGACCGGCGCCACGCCCGCTGCAGCCAAGGCGAAGGGGCCGGGAGTGAAGAGGTAGCCGAACGCGATCCCGAACCCGAGGGCGGCCCCGAGCCCGGGAAGAAGGGCCCGTTCCACTAGCCATCGCCTCCGCGAGGAGTATAATCCAAGAGCTTGGGGGTGACCGGTCTCGACGGGAACACCGAGGCCAGGCAGCAGGCGGAGGTCCGTCTCCTCCTAAATCCGGCGGAACGGCAAACAAATGCCGACTATTCAACTGTTCCCGCTTACGCCCTGAACTAGGCGTAGGCCGTCCGCGGCGCCCCCGCCCGTGGGGTGCCGTTAGGGCGTCGACAAGGCGGGCTAGCCTAGGTAGCTGGCCTTGAGCTGCCTGGGTGAACCTTCGCAAGGCTGGGGGCCGAACGATCCCGCCCGTGGGAGCGTGAAGCCCGGGAACAAAAACGCGGGCTAAGCCTGTAGACGCGGAAGCCAAGGGGTTTTCGGACGGGGGTTCGACTCTTCCCACCTCCACCAGGCGGCGTAGCCAAGCGGCAAAGGCGAGGGACTGCAAATCCCTTATTCCCCGGTTCAAATCCGGGCGCCGCCTCCCGGACGGTCACAGGTCGCAGGTCTCAAGGAGACGGGCGCGCCGGGTTCTCCTGACTTCTGGACCTTGGACTTGCAGACTGTCTTCTCGGGTGGTTAGCTCAGCTCGGTAGAGCACACGCTTGACGTGGGTGGGGTCGCAGGTTCAAGTCCTGCACCACCCATTTTTTTATGTTGAACCTTCCCAGCGACTCATCCGCCGAGGGGAGGAAGGAGAACAATTTCTGCCCCACACCGTTCACGAGGGCGGAAATATGGCGCTGGATCTGGCCTTGCGCATCATAAAACCGTGGCCGAAGCGAGGGATAACGGGATACCAAAGCCTCCACAACTTGGCCCACCACCTTTCCGGGCTCAAGGGAGCCTACCTCCTCCCAGCCCATAACCCGGGCTCCGCCTACGGTGGCCATCCACAGGGCTTTCCGGGCGGGCATGGCCTCCGCCCCGTACCTCACCCGGGAAAGGAGCATCGCCTGCCGGGCCTCCCGGGCGAGGAGGGCGAGGACGGCATCGGTACACCAGCCGCCCTGGCACCGGCCGAACCCGGCCCGGGTGCGGAGCTTCACCCCGTCCACCGCCCGCGCCCCGCGCCGGATCGCCTCCACGATCTCCCCTTCCGTGACCCGGCTGCAGCGGCACACGATCCGCGCGGTGAGGCCCGGCGAACGCCTTCACCACCTTCCCGCGGGGGAGGTCGGGGACGAGCCGACGGGCCCCCTCCCAGGCCCGGGCGAGGCCCTGGGTTGTCGTCTCCGTCGCCTCCCGCGCGTCCGGGGGGAGGTCGTCGGCGGTGGGCCCGAGGAGGAGCCCCCCGTCCACGGTCGGGACGACGAGGATCCCCTTGGACTGCGGAGTGGGAACGGGGAACAGGACCGCCGAACGCAGCTCGCGGGGGACGTCCACGAGGAGGAGGTACTCCCCCCGCCGGGGGACGAGCCGCGGGGTGGGGACCCCCGCCAAAACCGCGACCCGGTCCGCCGCGAGGCCGGCAGCGTTCACCACCGCGTCCACGGGGTACGTCCCCCCTCCCGTCTTCACCGCCCGGACCCGGCCCCCCGAGACGGCGATCCCCGTCACCTCCACCCCCACATGGAGAGAAGCTCCGTTGGCGCAGGCGTTCTCCGCCGCGGCCAGGGCCAGGGCCCACGGCTCGGTGATCCCCACGCTCGGCGCCCACAGGGCGCACCCGACGTCGGGGTTCACCGGTGGAACCCCGCGTGGACGATCCCCGAGTTGGCCTTCGTCACCCCCCACCCCACGTCCGGCTCCCGCTCGAAGAGGACGACCTCGCCCTCGTAGCGGCAGAGCTCGCGCGCCACGAGCGCTCCCACGACCCCCGCCCCGATCACCGCGATGCGCATCCGAGAGTCCTTCCCTTTACTTGCATAGACCTACGTTTGGTTGCTTATCCTTGCGATAGGTTACCCCGCTCGGGACGGGGCGTCGAGAGGAAGTTTGACGAGGCAGGCGATCCTGAGTATCCTGAAGCCTAATGAAGCGGTTCACGACGGTCGTTCGCCGGGTGGCCTTCGCGCTGGGGGTGGGCCTCCTGGGGTTCGTGATCGGGACCCTCGTCGGTTCACTCGATACCGCGGTCACGGTGATCTTGTTCGCGATCGCGCTCCTGTGCATCGTGATCGCGTTCGTACCCCTCCCCCGCCGCGGAGGGTCCAACTAGGCGATGGGGCTCTTCCACCGCGTTCTGGCTGGGAACGAGGTCTGGGTTTGGTGCCTCGGGGTGGGGATCGCCCTCCTGACGTTCCTTGCCCTCCGGGTCGCGCAGTGGGCGGTTGTGCGCGGGCTCGCGGCGCAGTACAAGCGGAGAAAGGGGGAGGTTCAGCGACTGGTGGTGGACCTCCTTCGCCGCACGAACCCCTTGTTCCTGGCCGCCGTCTCCCTGTGGGCCGGTTCGCTTGCCGTGACGCTCCCCGAGGCCGGATCCCGCGCCCTGGGGGCGATCGCCCTCTTGGCGTTCCTCCTTCAGGTGGCGAGCTGGGTGAGCCGGTTCATCACGTTCTGGGTGACCCGTGAGGCGCGGCACAAGCTGGAGGAGAAGGACGCTGCCGGTGCCACCACCCTCAACGCGGTGGGGTTCGTGGCCAAGCTCGTCCTGTGGACCCTCATCCTCCTCCTCGCCCTCCAGAACTTCGGCGTCGATGTCACTGCCCTCATCACGGGCCTCGGCATTGGAGGCATCGCTGTGGCCCTCGCCCTCCAGAACGTGCTCGGGGACCTGTTCGCCTCGGTGTCCATCGTCGTGGACAAGCCGTTTCTCGTGGGGGACTTCATCATCGTCGGTGAGCACCTGGGCACGGTGGAGCGGATCGGCCTCAAGACGACGCGCATCCGCAGCCTGACCGGCGAGCAGCTCGTGTTCTCCAACGCCGAGCTCCTCCGGTCCCCGATCCGCAACTTCAAGCGGATGTCCCAGCGTCGGATCGTGTTCTCGTTTGGCGTGGTGTACGACACACCCTGCGACAAGCTGGCCGCCATCCCGGGGGTAGTGCGCGAGATCATCGAGTCCCAGCCGCACACCCGCTTCGACCGCGCCCACTTCAAGGAGTACGGGAACTTCGCTCTCCTCTTCGAGGTCGTCTACTACGTCCTCGTTCCCGACTACAACGTGTACATGGACACCCAGCACGCGATCAACCTCGAGCTCAAGCGAAGGTTCGCGGAGATGGGGATCAAGTTCGCCTACCCGACCCAGGTCGTGTTCCTCCACCCAGGGCAGGCCCAGTCGGAGGTGCGCGATGGACATTGACCGGGAAGCGGAGGGGCTCCTGGGGCGCCACGGCCGCGTCTTCGTGAACCCGCCCCGCGCGGTCGCGATTGAGGAAGCGATCGCCCACCGGGAGGCCCTCGTCAGCGCCTCGGGGGCGCTCGCCACGTGGACGCCTCCCGAATCCACCGGTCGTCGCTCCCAGGACACGTACATCGTGGATCGCCCCCAGATCCACGACGAGGTGGACTGGTCCTCGCCGTACTGCCACCCCGTGCCGCCGGAGACGTTCGAGATGATCCTCGCCGATGGGTGGGCTGCCCTGGGAGCCAAGCCCCGCCTGTTCCTGGTCGAGCGGGCGCTCGGGGCGGATCCGGCGTGCTCCCTTATGGTGCGCCTGATCACCGACCACGCCCTGACTGCCCTCTTCGCCGACAACATGCTCCGCCCCATCCCGCCGGGCGCGGCGGGGTCGGCGTTCGCCGGCCGTCCGTTCACCCTCCTCGTCCTCCCCTACGACAAGCTTGACCCCCGGAAGTATGAGGGCCGGCTGCGCACCGATCCGGCGACGGGGCGGACCTCGGACCTGGCCGTAGTCATGGACTTCGCCCTCCGGGCGGGGATCGTGTACGGCTCGGCGTACCTCGGATCGGTGAAGAAGCTCCCCATGGGGGTCAGGTCTTTACTTTCGAGGCCCCCTTGGGGGTCAGGTCTTTACTTTTGATCGAGGTGACGGTATGATCGGATAGTTATGGTCCGACCGCTGAGGCTGGAGTTCCCGGGCGTCCTCTACCATGCCACTGCCCGGGGGAATGCGGGCCAGAATGTCTTCCTGAACGAGGATGATCGCCGTGCCTTCCTCGACATCCTGAACGAAGTGGTGGAGCGTTAGCGGTTCATCTGCCACGCCTATTGCTTGATGAGCAACCATTACCACCTTCTCCTAGAGACTCCGGAGGCCAATCTGTCCCCGGGGGATGCGGCAACTGAACGACGTTTACACCCAGAAGTTCAACCGCAGACACGAAAGGAGCGGGCGCGGTGGGAGTACCGGCGGTTCGTGAGCGTGGGCAAGGGGGTCAGGATCTGGGATGAACTCAAGGGCAGGATAGTGCTGGGGCGGGAGGATTTCGTGGGGGGCTCAAGCCCCTGCTGCAGGGAAAGATCCGTGGAGGAGATCGCGCGGCGGGAGAGGTTGGTCCACCGCCCGAGCCCAGGGGAACTTTTTGCGGGTGCGCAGGAGAGGGGCGATCGTGAGGAGCGGATTTACCGGGCGGTGATGGAGTATGGATACAAGCTGCGGGAGGTGAGAGCCTATATGGGACTGCATTACTCCACGGTGAGCCGGATCGTGGGCCAACAAAAGTCAAAAGTAAAGACCTGACCCCCTTTTGGCGGTCGAGTTCCAGCTCGACTTCGTGCGTGAGCGGAAGGTCCAGAGGGAAGACGTGCAGCTCACGGTCCTGCTCCAACTCCTCCTCCAGCCAGCCTGGGACCGCGGACCCGCTGGCAGGCGGAGGGTGAGGAACGCACTGCTAGCTACCACGGGGAAGCGGTGACCGTCGGCGTCCCAGAGGTAGAGTTGGTCGAATCCGACCTGCCCTGCCTAAAGGTCCTGGGAGCTGAAAGGCGCTGTCAACGCCCGCCCCAGCGCAGCGGTCACCGCCCCTGCGGCGAGAAGCGCAGTACCGCTCAGCAGGAGCATGGGCGGCTTCCATCTGAAACGGTCCCCGGCTACTCTGGCCAGACGCGAAGGCGGAACAGACCAAGTCCGAGAGCGGCTGCGCTCATCCCGAGAGCGGCGGCTCCCGAGAGGCTGGGCATGCGAGGGACGTACCCGAGAGGCAAGAACGGTCCCAGGTCGGGCGGGAACAAGAGCCCTACCCCTCTCCAGATCAGCGACAAAGCGGCTGTTGACGGCGCTATCCCGGCCCAGCGGGACATGAGCAGGGACATCATCGCTATGCTTGAGGAACCCCAAGCGTGGAGGAACACCGCGCTCCACAGGATGTAGAGACCGATGGGCTGATTCCCCGCCGTGGTGAAGCGTCCGGTAATGGCAGCGACGACGGAGAACGCCGCCGTTACACCCAGCAGGACGGCCAGCAGAGCGGCGAGGGTGATCCCAATGCTCCCGAGCACCATGGCCTTGAGGGGTGAGCAACTTGCCGCTCCCCAGATCTCGCGGTGATCGGGGTCGTCCTTGGTGAATGCCGAAGCCATTAGGACCACGGATACGGCAGGCGGGCCCATCGAAGCCATCGCCGCCAGAAGCCACCAGCTCGGCCGAAAGAGCCTTGAGAAGCGAGCTCCGGATCATGGCTTCCACCATTCTCGAGACCTCGCCCGCAGAACGGAACACGCGCGGGGGCACCCGATGGCTTCCCGGGGTGCCCCCCACGGTGTGCGGCCCCCTATCGTTCTCCCTCTCCCACGAACCAGATCTGTGCTCGATCGAGGCCCGTCACGCCCAACAGATTTCCAGTAGGATCGAAGGAGAGGGAAGTGACCGGTGCTCCCACCTCCAGAGTGAGTAGCTTCACCCAGTCAGTGGTGTCCCACAAGGTGACCATCCCGTCAGCTCCTCCGCTGGCCAGGAGACGCCCGCGGGGGTGAAAGGAAAGTGCGTACACTGGCAATCTAGGACGGTCGATAACACGGTAGGGATAGGTGCCCAATGGCGGGCGCCACAGGGCTATCAACCCCGGACCTCCGGAAACGAGGGCTCCCGTTTGGGGATCCAGAGCCACGGCATGCACTGCGGAGCGGTGGCCCAGCAGAAGACAGGACACCTTCCCTTCCAGCAAGTCCCACTTCCGGATCACTCCATCGTCGAACCCAGCGATCACATAGCGGCCGCAAGAGCTGAACGCCACCGACTCGGCCGTCGACACAATGGGCATGCTGGGTACATCATCGGCAACGAACTCGGCGACCAGATCTCCCGTATCCACGTCCCAGACAATTACCGAGCGTGCTGCAGTTCCTACTGCCAGCAGCGTGCCCTGTGGGCTAAAGGCAAGGGACCAGACCGCTCCTGGATGCTTAAGGATTCGGCTAAGCGTCATGTCCTCTAGGCTCCATAGGTGCACCATGCCGTCCCGCGCGCCGGAGGCAAGGATGTGTCCTTGAGGGTGAAACGCTACGGCCCCCACTTCATCGCGGTGACCTTCCAGCGTTGCTGCCACCCAGCCAGGCCCATCTACCTCCCACAATCGGACCGTGGTATCGGAACTGGCAACTGCCACCCAGCGCCCGTCGGGGCTGAAGGACAGATCTTGGAGACGTCCGTGGTGACCATATAGAACGCAATATGTGAGCGGCTGCGACGGGGGACAAAGTACCTGCTCAAAGGCAGCAGTCTCGCCCGTGGCCGGCAGACACATGAGCACCGCTACCCAGGATAGTGCCAACACCCTCAGAGCCCAGATCATGGGAGGAACTCCTTCTGGTCGGGTGCAACAGGGTGGGTGTCATAGTACCGGGGACGAGGGACGTCGGGGCCACAGCACTGATACCTGAAGTCCCTGAGTTCGTATCTGGTGCAGCGTACGCACTGTGTCTGGCAAAGATATGTGCAGATAGGCTGTAGCTTGCGCGTTGCCAAGCAGAGGACCATGCACGCTATAAGACACGGCTCATCGAGTCTCTCCTCGACGCACACATACTCAGTGCAGAAGATGCACCACATGTCCGGGCGTTCAATAATCCAGCAGTCTTTCCACTCCCAGTAGCGTTGTGGCTCTGTGCGCTCCCCTATCGCACTCGGCCACGCCACACTCCCGTCATCGGCCAGACCGATGAGCCCAGCTGCCAACACCAAGCCCAACACCAGTAGTACTCGCATCATCCACCTCCTTGGCTTTGTTCCCGTTTATCCTCTCCGCCCTCACCAAGGATGGCGAGGACTGCCGTTCGGAGCTCTTCCAATTCCACAACGCCTTCTTGTATCCAGCGGATCACCCCCTTTCCGTCACGGATCACGTACGTGGGGGTGGCGCGAACGGCAAGCGCCTGCGCCAACTCCCCCTCGTCGTCCAGCACCACCCTTAGCCCGGCCTTTCGCAGCACTTGCCAGTCGTCCTCGGAGAGGGCGTGGGAAGCCAGCAATACCAGCACTACGGCGACGTCGCGGCGGGCCTCGGTGAGGATCGGGAGGGCCTCCCAACACGGCGGGCACAGCGGGTTGAAGAACGAAAGTACTACGGGACCGGGGAGCTCGTCGAGATTTACGGGCTCGCCCTCCAGGGTGGTGAAGGTACCAAGGGAGACAACCGCTCCGAGGTACTGCCAGGGCCCCGCTCGCGGTGTCGTGGCCAACTCATCCAACCCATGCACCCGCTCGGCTTCAGTGAACGGCCAGTCCAGCCGTCCCACCGGGCGTCCGTCAAGGAAGAACACCACCGTCGGTGCGCGCTTTACGCCCAGGCCCGCGCCGAGCCGCCCGCCCTTGTCAACGGCTAACGCCAGCCCGGCCTGAGAAGAAGCTGCTTCGAGCTCATCCGTGAGCCAGGGGGCGAAGAGGAGGAAGTTGAGCCCCGGGTAAGCGTGGTTGGCCTGGCCCAGCCAGCGGATAACTTTCTCGCAGGCCGGACAGTTGGGGAGCACCACGAACGCCAGGGCCCACCGGCCCCGGGCGAGCTCCTCGATCCCGATCGTCCCCCCGGCCAGCGTGGGGAAAGCAACAGGGTAATCCTGAGCCCAACCCAAAACAGAGAAGAGGAGCACCCCCGCCGTCAGGACCGCCGCCCTCATCTTGCTCACCCCAAACTTCAGTGTAGCGGGGGGGCGGTTGTCAAGGGCTTGGGCCCGGATGCGCTAGGACGCGCTTCGCCGCTTGCCCTACGGCATCCGGGGTGATCCCCCGTCAGACCTTCATTCATTCTTAGGATCGGCTCAGGGTACACTGGGCCGTTGCGCGCCCAAATCTGCGGACCTGTTTGCGAATGTTGACGATAAATATTGCACGAAGCTGCGCTTGGGCGACTTTGG
>Ga0209836_100080_pt1 | contig 17344 bp, 16 predicted proteins | sample ElbSprsedimmetaG_FD_184147 | JGI IMG/M metagenome (GOLD analysis project Ga0209836, IMG submission 184147) | Hot spring sediment bacterial and archeal communities from California, USA to study Microbial Dark Matter (Phase II) - Elbow Spring... ... | reverse complement strand
CCAATACCTCGCCAGGACCGCGCAGTTTCAAATCCTCCTCTGCGATCTTGAAGCCATCCTGCGTAGCGCGCATCAATGAGAGCCTGGCGCGTCCACGCTCGCTCAGCGGTTCATCATACAGCAGCACGCAATGCGAGGCAGTAGCCCCCCGACCGACTCGCCCGCGCAACTGGTGTAGCTGGGCCAGGCCTAGCCTTTCGGCATTCTCGATAATCATTAGCGAGGCATTGGGTACGTCCACGCCTACTTCGATGACGGTGGTGGCCACCAGCAGATCCAGTTCATGGGCCTTAAAGGCATCCATGATCATATTTTTCTCGGCGGTCTTCATTCGCCCGTGCACCAGTCCTATTCGCAGATGTGGCAGCGCTTTGCGCAACAGTGCCTCGGTGCTCTCGGCGGCCTGGGCACTGACCGCTTCCGACTCCTCGATCAACGGGCAGACCCAGTAGGCTTGCCGTCCCTGGGCACAGACCTTGGAAATACGCTCGATAATCTCGTCGCGACGGGCTGAATTGATCACCACCGTGGTGACCGGTGTGCGGCCAGGTGGTAGCTCGTCGATAATTGATACATCTAAATCCGCGTAGACACTCATTGCCAAGGTGCGGGGAATGGGTGTGGCAGTCATAACTAACTGATGCGGACATAAGCCGTCAGGGGATTTGGTGGTTAACGCCAGGCGTTGATGAACTCCGAAGCGATGCTGTTCGTCAACGATCACCAATCCCAGCCGCTTGAACTGCACTGATTCTTGGAATAATGCATGGGTTCCGACCACCAATTGTGCCTCGCCATTGAGCAGGCTTTGCTGTGCTTCGCGACGTGCTCTTTGGCTCAGCTGGCCGCTTAGGAACAGGGTGCGCAGCCCAAGCGGGGAGAACCAAGTTTCGAAGTTGCGAGCGTGTTGCTCGGCCAGTAGGGCAGTGGGAGCCATCAGTGCTACCTGATAGCCTGTTTCGATAGCTGTCAGTGCTGCACCGGCAGCGACAAGGGTCTTGCCGGAACCGACATCGCCCTGGACCAGTCGTAACATAGGGGTGCGACTGGCCAGGTCCGTACGAATTTCGTCCAGTACACGACTCTGAGCACCGGTGGGTGTAAACGGCAAGTTGGCTAGCAGGCGTTTGTAGAGTTCTCCCCGCGGTGCCAGTATCGGCGCCCGTTCCCGTCGTATTTGGCGGCGTGCCTGTCGCAGGGCTAGGTGCTGTGCAAGCAGCTCCTCAAATACCAGCCGGTAACGTGCTGGGTCTTGGTCACCGGGTACCCCCTCACTGCGGCGTGGTTGGTGCAGGCGTTCCAACGCCGCCTCCAAGGGCATGAGCTGATAGCGCTCGCGAAACTCGGCCGGTAGCATTTCACGCAGGAAAGGCTTTTGTCGTTGCAGCGCTAAGGCCTGTTTGACCAGGCGCCTAAGAACCCGTTGCGACAGTCCCTCGGTGGTAGGGTAGACGGGGCTGAGTTGCTCCTGATCGGCATTGGCCGGGATGATTTCCGGGTGGAACAGGTGCAATCCATGAAAGCCAGCACGGAACTCACCGAATAGCCGCAGGCGGGTGCCTGGCTTGAACTGAGCCGGGCTCGGGCCGAATTGACCGAAGAACCATACTGTGACTTGTCCACTGCCGTCACTGACGCTCAGCATACAGCGTGCCTTGCCACTACGCAGGGGGCGCGCCTCCAGCACCTCGACTTCAATCAGGGCTTCGTCGCCAGCTCTTAGCGAATTGATGGGGCGTACTTTACCGCGGTCCTGATAACGTATTGGTAAATGCAGTAGCAGGTCACCAACCGTAACCAATCCCAGACGGGCAAGCCGGGAGGCCACTGCCGGGCCAACGCCCTTTAGCGAGGTCAGGTCAGGCTGAGGCTCCCCGTTTAATGGCATATCAATGTTTTTTCTGTGTCCGTATCGTCACTTAGGTTCTATAATTACCTGAATTCTAACTTCAACTCGCATTTTTCTCGCTGGAGAGGAACAAAGTGGCACACGAAACCCCCAAAGTTGATCCGGTATCCAAGTTAGAACGGTCGTTGCCGTCGTTTTACTGGTGATTGCTATTGTTTACTTGGTGCAGTCGTTGCTCAGTACCATTAAACGAAATACCACAGTGGGTGAGACTGTCGAGACTCCCGTTGTTGCTCAGGCCGAGCCTGAGCCATCGGCCACCGAAGCCGCTCCTGCCGCTCCGGTAGTGGAAGATACCGCAGCTTTGGTGGAAACCGTTGCCAGCATTGCCGGTGATGCTGTTGGGGGTGCCGCCCTCTATCAATCCTCCTGTGCCAGTTGCCACGGCTTGAACGCTGAGGGCCAGGGCATATTCCCGAAGCTGGTTGGCCAAACTGCCGATGAGATCGCGGCTAACCTGCGCGCCTATCGTGCCGGTGAGAAAACTGGTGGTAATGCTGCGATGATGACCCCAGTTGCAGCTGGCCTGTCTGACCAAGATATTGCTAACCTGGCGGCTCATATTGCTGCTTTGGGTGGTGTTGGTGAGGAGGAAGCACTGGCTAAAGAGACCGCCGCTCCAGCTGTAGAGGAAGAAGCGCCAGCGGCGGTTGCCGCTACTAGTGGTGATGTTGCTGCGGGCCAGCAGAAGTACGTTCAGACCTGCGCCTCCTGCCACGGCATGCAGGGCGAGGGTCAGGGCATATTCCCGAAGCTGGCTGGCCAAACTGCCGAGAAGATTGCGCGCCTATCGTGCTGGCGAGAAAACCGGTCCGATGGCTGGTATGATGGCGCCGATGGCCGCTGGTCTGTCCGATGGCGAAATCGACAATCTTGCGGCCTTTATATCCGGCCTTTGATTATTAGATCTGGTGAAAGAAAGGCCGTCCAAGGACAGCCTTTCTTGTTTTTGCCATTTGCTCAGTGAATCCTCGCCATGTTTCAGGCACAGGCGCTCCGTGGTGCCCATTTCCCGACCGTCAGCTTCCATCTCCAATCAGGAGAGATTCTCGTCATGCATGGACCTTCCGGCGTCGGGAAGTCCCAGATCCTGCGTGCCTTGGCTGATATGATTGAGCATGAGGGCGAGATCCTGCTAGAGGGACGGCCCCAGTGGCAGTACGCACCATCCGCGTGGCGCCGGAAGGTGGCGCTGCTGCCGGCCGAATCTGGCTGGTGGACCGATGTCGTGATCGATCATTTTAGTCAGTTGCCACAGCCTGAGTGGCTGGAGCGGCTTGGACTTGCGGAAGACGCCTTGAACCGGTCGGTCGCTCACCTTTCCAGCGGTGAACGTCAGCGCTTGGCGTTATTGCGGGCGTTAGTCAATCGGCCGCGGGTATTACTGCTTGATGAGCCTGCTGCGAACCTGGACGAGGCCAGTGCCGCGGGCGTTGAGTCGCTGATCCGCGACTATCTGGATGATGAGGGCGCCTGCGCGATCTGGGTTAGTCATGATTCGGCGGAACGCGAACGGATGGCAAACCAGAGCATGTTGGTTGCCGCAAACGAGGCGGTGTCATGACAGTCTACAGTTTGACCTATTTTGATCTGGCGATGGCTGCGATACTGGTCGTGATCCTCGGAGTTCTGCAGTCGGCGTTGGGTCTGGGCCTGACCCGCTCACTATATTGGGCCACCTTCCGGATGGTGATTCAGTTGTTGCTGGTGGGCCTGGTGCTCAAAGCGTTGTTCGACGTGGCAACCCTGGGCTGGGTGCTGTTCTTAATGATGGTGATGGTCGCTCTGGCTGGTTACGAGGTGGTGGCTCGGCAGCAGCGCCGCTTTTCCGGCGGTTGGGCGTATGGTATCGGCCTTGCCTCATTGGGTTTCACAGCGTTAACGGTGACTATTCTGGCTTTGACCGTTATTATCAGCAACGATCCTTGGTACGCTCCACAATATGCCGTGCCGCTGCTAGGGATGATTCTCGGCAATACCATGTCGGGGATTGCCATTGGGCTCAGTCACCTGACCCAGACGGTCTGGCGCGAGCGGGTGGCCATTGAGGCGCGCCTGATGCTAGGGCAGCAGCAATCGGAAGCGACCCGTGATCTGCGCCGCGAGTGCATCCGCGCCGGCATGATTCCGACCATCAATATGCTAGCGGCGGCTGGCATTATCAGCCTGCCGGGCATGATGACCGGCCAGATCCTGGCCGGTGCTCCGCCAGTGGAGGCGGTGAAATATCAGATCCTGATCATGTTCCTGATCGCCGCCGGTACCGGTTTCGGTACGGTGATCGCCGTTACGCTCGGTGTGAAGCGGCTGTTCGATGAGCGGGAGCGCCTGCGGTTGGATCGCTTGAGCGACAAGCCAGGCCGGGGGCATTGACTAAACGCGCTCGCTTGGCGTCCACTTTTTGCGCGGAAGATCAATGCATTACAAAAAAGCCGGTCATGTAGACCGGCTTTTTTAGCGATACACCATCAGGTTTTTAGCGCAATACCAGCAGTGGCACGGCGGCCTTCATAATCATCTTGGTGGTAGTGCTGCCGAGTACGAGCTGGCGGATGCGGCTATGACCATAGGCGCCCATGGCCAGCAGGTCGATGCCCTTTTCCTCGACATACAGGCTGATGGCCTCGTCCACCTTGCCGGGGCGGATGGCCACATGGGTCTCAAAGCCGTTCTTGCCCAGTTCGGTCTTGGCGGCGTGGAGCTTCTCCCAGTTGGTTTGGGTATCGTCACCGACCATTAAGATATGGACCGGCAAGCCCTTGAGGAATGGGCTTTGCGAGACACGCTCGACCAGCTTGTAGGCGGTGGGGCTGCCGTCATAAGCAATTAGGAAGCTTTCGGGCTGCTTGAATTTCAGAGGAGTGACCAACACCGGTTTATGGATCAGTCGCAGGATGGTTTCCAGGTGGCTGCCCACATGACGGGCTACCATATCGCCGTCTTTGCCCTGTTTACCAAGAACCAGCAACCTTGCCTGGGGCTCCAGCTCCATAATGACATCGACTATCTTGCCATTGCGCAACAGCTCGCCAGGATTTTCCACACCCTTTTCCCGAGCACGAGCAATCACATCAGCAAGGATGGCACGGCCGCGCTCGCGCTCGAGTTTGCCGCGTTGCTCCTCCAGTTCGACCAGCTGCTCAAGTAGCTTCTCGCGCATTCCCAGGCCTGTGGTGCCTGATAGGTCGGTTTGGACCGGCGCATGGGGGTTGTTGATTGCGTGGAGGAAAATCAGCTTCGCGTTCAGCGCCTGGCTGGCCCAAATCGCGTAGTCGGTGACCGCCACAGATGAGCGAGAACCATCAATGCAGGCGAACACCTGTCCGGATTGTTGCGTCATTGTTGTTATCTCCATGTCAGTGGCCACCTATCAACTTCTCGGCGGCATCCGGCTTGTCATGAATCGCATGTTTGTCGACGATGGTCTTCGTAGCTTCATTCATGCCCACGATTTCAACCTCGATACCTTCGCGCCGGAAGTTGATTACTACCTTGTCCAGAGCGGTCACGGCGGTAATGTCCCAAAAGTGCGCTTTGGACAAATCAATGACAACCTTATCCAAGTCTTCCTGAAAATCAAAGGATTCTAAAAACTTCTCGGTGGAGGCGAAGAAGACCTGTCCGATGACCTCATAGCGGCGTTCGTGCGTCTGGCTATCTGGCCTGTCTTCACGGTCGGATTGAATAACCAAATACTGGCTGACCTTATTGGCGAAGAACAATGCTGCCAGCAACACCCCAGTCAGTACGCCATAGGCTAGGTTGTGGGTGCCTACGGTGACGATCACAGTCATTATCATCACCACATTGGTGCTCATCGGATACTTCTTAAGGTTACGAATCGAGGCCCAGCTGAAGGTACCAATTGAGACCATAATCATCACCGCTACCAGCGCCGCCATCGGCACTATAGCGATCAGCGGTGCGAGGAATACCACCAGCACCAGCAAGTAGACACCGGCGAGGAAGGTGGATAAGCGCCCACGCCCGCCGGACTTGATATTAATGACCGACTGGCCAACCATGGCGCAGCCAGCCATGCCACCGAAGAAACCGGCGGTAATATTAGAGATGCCCTGACCCTTGCATTCCTGCGCCTTGTTGGTTTTGGTATCGGTCATTGAGTCCAGCAGGTTCTGGGTCATTAGCGACTCGATTAGGCCCACGACGGCAATAGCAACCGAATAGGGCAGGATAATCAACAGAGTCTCAAGATTTAGCGGGATGTCTGGCAACAGGAACATCGGCAGGGTATCAGGCAGTTCGCCCATATCGCCGATCGTGCGTACATCCAGATCCATGAACCAGGTGATGATGGTCAGGACCACGATGGTCACCAGCGGCGAGGGAATCGCGGTGGTCAAGCGCGGCAGTAAATAGATGATTGCCAAGCCCAACGCTACCAGGGCGTATACATGCCAGGTTACATTGGTCAGCTCCGGTAGCTGCGCCATAAAAATCAAGATCGCCAGCGCATTGACAAAGCCGGTCATGACCGAATTGGAGATAAACCGCATGAATCGGTCCAATCGGAGGTAGCCAGCCGCGATCTGCAGCACCCCTGCGAGAATGGTGGCCGCTAGCAAATACTCCAGCCCGTGGTCCGCCACAAGAGTGATCATCAATAGTGCAGTGGCAGCAGTGGCGGCCGAAATCATCCCCGGACGAGCGCCTGTAAAGGCGATCATAATGGCAATCGCCACCGAGGCGTATAGGCCGACTTTGGGATCTACGCCGGCAATAATGGAGAAGGCGATGGCCTCTGGAATCAGTGCCAGTGCGACGACCAGGCCGGAAAGGGAGTCGCCCTTAATATTGGAAAACCATTCCTGTCGATATCGATACCAGTTCATCTTGCATCTCTTGAGTTTGTTGAAAGTATTACCTTTAGGTGGGCATCTAGCCACCTGAGAACTTTAGAACGCTAAGTTGTCTGCCGGATGACGACAACGGGAACAGCCACCCCCGCCGTGCTAAGGGCGTGCGGCCCTTTATGCTATTGCGCGAGTTGAATAGAAAGGGCGCTTAAGGTGGCGCGATCTCGCCGTTGTGCATGATGTCGATCCAAAGCATGCTGTCGTAGCGCCAGGGTACAAGCACCGCAAGCGCCGGGTTAAAAAGAGGCGCGATTGTAGCAGATGATCAGTCGGGCTGTTAGCGCAGTGGGATCACTATCCTGATCTTTTCAGCAGTGCTGGATAGTATTGCTGGACACGTTGTATTCATAACAGCGACTATTCTGGCTTAATCTGCTGCTCTGCTTGATTGCCTGATTTTCTGAAGTGTCGGGGAGTTGCCCTGATTCTGATTTTTTACTGAAGGTTGCGTTTCGGAAAAAACCGGCCTAGGGCCGGTTTTGAGGCATATCATTTTGGGTGTATCAACTGAAGCCGTATGTCAGAAGTAAGTGTCGATAGCGGCATCCAGGGTGTCGCGCATATCCGGATCGTCGGTGATCGGACGCACCAGCGTCATACGGCAGGCCGATTTTGGATCGATGCCTTTGGCAATCAGGGTGCCCGCGTAAACCAGCAGGCGGGTGGAGATCCCCTCGTCCAGGCCATGGCCTTTCAGATTACGGGCACGCTGGGCAATTTGTACCAGCTTGCTAGCAATTGTGCTGTCCACGCCAGTTTCGTGGGCGACCACTTCGGTCTCAACCTCTTCGGAAGGATAGTCGAAGTCTAACGCGCCGAACCGCTGCTTGGTGGACTGTTTAAGATCCTTCATCAGATTCTGATAACCCGGATTGTAGGAAATGACCAGCTGGAAGTCCGGATGGGCTTCCACAAGTTCGCCTTTCTTTTCCAATGGCAAGATGCGACGATGGTCGGTTAGCGGATGGATCACTACAGTAGTATCTTGGCGAGCCTCGACCACTTCGTCCAGATAGCAGATGGCGCCAATGCGAGCGGCGATGGTCAGGGGGCCATCTTGCCAGCGAGTACCGTTAGCATCCAGCAGAAAACGCCCAACCAGATCAGAGGCGGTCATATCTTCGTTACAGGCGACGGTAATTAGAGGTTTGCCCAGTTTCCAAGCCATGTATTCCACAAAACGGGACTTGCCGCAGCCGGTTGGTCCTTTGAGCATCACGGGCATGCGGGCGCTATAGGCGGCTTCATACAGCGTGACCTCGTCAGCGACCGGGCGATAATATGGCTCCTTGGTGATTTTGTATTGTTCCTTGTATTGTTCAATGTTATTCATGTTGATTTCCTCAAATGATGAATCAATGGTCGTTCCGGGAATCTGATCCGACAGCTTCGGAGTGCCCGGATAATAAAAACCCCCGCCACCTTGCGGCTGCGAGGGTTCGTCAGTCCACAGTTAGTGGGCGGTCTTTATTCGACTAATCAGACTGTCTTGCCGCGGTAGATTACCATCTCGGCGCCCCTAGACTGCTTGTAATTGTCATAGCCTACCAAGCGAACATGGTTATTCGGATAGGCCTTATGGCAAGCTTCAGCTTCGGCCAGGATCGTATCGACGTTAGTTTCGCCGAACATCGGCAGCTTCCACATGTACCAGTAGCTGTGCATCGCGAACTCAGGTTCAGTGTGCTCGATGGCTGGGTTCCAGCCCTTGGACACGATGTACTCGACCTGCTTGCGGATCTGCTCTTTGCTCATAGCCGGCAGGTAGGAGAAAGTCTCGAACTTGCGGCTGTTTACGTCAGACAGTGACGATTTGTAGTCCTGCATTTCGCTCATTGTAAAAACCTCAATCTGTAAAAATAAGAGTTGTCCGATTGACTGGGGCGAGCTGGGCTTGCCCCATTCTCAGCCCCGTCCCCATTATTTGTGGGAAACGTCCAGCTTGTCGACGGTGTCGAACTCGAACTTGATCTCTTTCCAGGTTTCCATCGCGATCTTGAGTTCCGGGCTGTGCTTGGCAGCTTCAGTCAGTACCGCCTTGCCTTCCTTCTCGACTTCGATGCCCCGGTTGCGGGCTTCAATACAAGCTTCCAGCGCAACACGGTTGGCCGCCGCGCCAGATGCGTTGCCCCACGGGTGACCCAGGGTGCCGCCGCCGAACTGCAGTACGGCGTCGTCGCCGAAGATGGTGACCAGCGCCGGCATGTGCCATACGTGGATACCACCGGAAGCAACCGGCATAACCCCAGGCATTGCACCAAAGTCCTGATCGAAGAAGATGCCGCGTGAACGATCTTCCTTGATGTAAGATTCTCGCATGATGTCAATCCAGCCCAGAGTGGCTTCACGATCGCCTTCCAGCTTACCGACAACGGTACCGGAGTGCAGGTGGTCACCACCGGAAAGACGCAGACATTTGGCCAGTACGCGGAAGTGAATACCGTGACGCGGATTACGGTCCAGTACAGCGTGCATCGCACGGTGGATGTGCAACAGTACGCCGTTGTCGCGGCACCAGTTGGCCAAACCGGTGTTGGCAGTGAAGCCGCCAGTCAGGAAGTCGTGCATAATGATCGGTGCACCGATTTCCTTCGCGTATTCGGCGCGCTTATACATCTCTTCCGGAGTCGGAGCGGTGACGTTCAGGTAGTGGCCCTTACGCTCGCCTGTTTCGGCCTCCGCTTTTTCAACGGCTTCCATAACAAAGTCAAAACGCTGCTTCCAGCGCATGAACGGCTGACTGTTGACGTTTTCGTCGTCCTTGGTGAAGTCCAGACCGCCGCGCAGGCACTCGTACACGGCACGGCCGTAGTTCTTAGCAGACAGGCCCAGCTTCGGCTTGATAGTACAGCCGAGCAATGGACGGCCATACTTGTTCAAAATGTCACGCTCAACCTGGATGCCGTGTGGAGGACCACCGCAAGTCATCACGTAGGCGAGTGGGAAACGGACGTCTTCCAGACGCAGGGCGCGCAGTGCTTTGAAGCCAAATACGTTACCAACCAGTGAGGTTAGAACGTTAACGATGGAACCCTCCTCGAACAGGTCGATCGGGTAAGCTACGAAGGCGTAGAATGCTTCGTCGTCGCCTGGGACGTCTTCGATGTGATAGGCGCGACCTTTGTAATAATCCAAGTCGGTCAGCAGGTCGGTCCAGACGGTGGTCCAGGTACCTGTGGAAGATTCGGCTGCAACAGCCGCAGCTGCTTCTTCACGCGGTACGCCTGGCTGTGGGGTGACTTTGAAGCAAGCCAGAATGTCAGTGTCAGCCGGGGTATAGTCCGGTGTCCAATAGGTTTCGCGGTATTCTTTTACACCCGCTTTGTAACTTTTTTCTGCCATTTTGCGCCTCCAAGTTGGAAGAGTGAGTGGGTTCTCTTTGCTGCGTGGGCTAAATCGATCAGGGCCTATTGACCCGAGCACTCAATGAGTGTGTTTATTGAGCATGATCCACTCCGAATCACAGCGTCCACAGAGTATAGGCAGAGTGGCGATAAATACAATTCAGAGTTTATGATTATTGTTATAAGCCGTTACTTATAGCAGAGCGGAACCTATGAATATCACGCTGCGCCAGCTCAAGGTCTTCGAGGCCGTCGCGCGCAATCGTAGTTACACAAAGGCGGCAGAAGCCCTGCATCTTTCCCAACCCGCTGTTTCCATGCAGATTCGTCAACTCGAGGACAACTGTGGGCTGCCACTGTTCGAGCAGATGGGCAAACAGACGTTTCTCACTCCCGCGGGAGAGGAGTTATTTCGTTACGCTAGTCGAATTTTGGAGCAGCTGGGAGAGATTCAGACCCTGTTTGATGAGCTGCGGGGGTTGGAGCGCGGCGCTATCTCGATTTCTGTAGCCACTACTGCCAGCCACTTTGCGACACGGCTTCTGGCGGAATTCGCCGAGCGTAACCCCGGTATCACTGTGAGCTTGGATGTCTCTAATCGTGAGCAACTGCTTCGGCAGCTCGATGCCAATGAGCGAGACTTCGTCATCATGGGGCGACCGCCGGAAGGCCGGTCGTTGATTGCCGAGCCGTTTATGGAAAACCCCTTGGTAATGATTGCCCGGCCCGACCACCCGCTTGCCGGGGTGAAGCGTATTGCCTTTGACCGGCTAGCCGAGGAGCGCTTTGTGATGCGGGAAAAAGGCTCGGGTACACGAGGTGCTATTGAGCGGTTTTTCGAGGCGCGCGGCTTGCATCACGAGGCAACGATGGAGCTGGCTTCCAATGAGGCGATCAAGCAGGCAGTCATGGCCGGTTTAGGTCTGGGTATCGTTTCCCAGCACATTATCAGCCTGGAGGTGGATACCGGCCGGTTGGTGGTCCTGGATGTTGAGGGATTCCCCATTATGCGTCACTGGTATCTGGTACAACGCGAGGGCAAGCGGTTATCGCCGGTTTCGCAGGCATTTCGTTCATTTGTCCTTTCGGAGGCGACGCGATTTATGCCGAGCGCGATGCTGGGTGCCGTAAATGACGTAGTGCTTCCCGGCAAGAGCGGGGAGCGGGAGGCCGGGGTATGACGGTTTCCGATTGCGACCGCATTCGTCAGTTGCAAGATCTAGTAGCGCGCCTTCGCGATCCAGTAGATGGCTGTCCCTGGGATATTCAGCAGACCTTTGCCAGCATTGCGCCGTATACGATCGAGGAGGCCTACGAGGTCTTGGAGGCCATCGAACAGGGTGACATGGATGCGCTGCGGGACGAATTGGGGGACTTGCTGCTGCAGGTGTTGTTCCATGCGCAGATGGCTGAAGAGCAGGGCAGTTTTGACCTGAATGATGTCATGGGGGCGCTGGCTGACAAGCTGATCCGCCGGCACCCGCATGTATTTGGGGACGAGTCCCAGCGCTTAGCCGACGAGCATCAGGTCCGGCAGGCCTGGGAAGCACAGAAAGCACGGGAGCGCTTGCAGAGAGCCGGCACGGAAATTCCACCAAGTGCTCTGAAAGGTGTGGCACGCAGCCTGCCAGGGCTCACCCGCTCTCTTAAGCTGCAAAGGCGCGCGGCACAAGTCGGCTTTGATTGGGTCGATGTTGATCAGGTTTGGGACAAGATTCAGGAAGAGCTAGCGGAATTGCGCAAGGAGATCGACCGCCCAGAGCGCGATGACCGACGGCTGCGTCACGAACTGGGTGATGTGCTATTCGCGGTGGTTAATCTGGGGCGCAAGCTCGGACTGGATGCCGAGATCGCTATGCGTGAGGCCAATGATCGCTTCCAGCGGCGATTCGAGATGATGGAGGTACTGTTGCGCGAGCAGGGCAAGGAGCCTCAGGCATTGTCACTGTCGCAATGGCTGGAACTTTGGCGGGCTGCCAAGCAGCAGCTTGGCGAGCTCTGACAATAAGCTCTGTCGTTACCAGGCCAGTCAGGTTCAATGATCGGCCGGTTGATTTGCCGGTTACTTCCTGTAAGCGGATTTTTGGTTCTTCGGATGCCTCCTTCTGGTAACGGCTCTTCCATGCAGGGCATGCCGTAGATGCCCTCCCGGGCTTTGTCGTAGCTCACCACTTCGCCTCGTTCTTCGGCCGCCTAGTACCATTTAGCCTGGCAGTTCCGTCTAAAGCAGGCCAGATTATGTCGTCATTTTGCCCGTTCTCCAAAGTCGGAACCCTAATGTTATCCAGTAATCAAGGTGCACGGGTGTCCAGTGTCACGGCATGTAGTGCGCCGGAGGTAATAGCCTCCGAGAGCAATTCCTTGACCATGCGATGTTGCTGGATCAGGCTCTTGTTGGCGAAGGCCGGGCTGATAACGGTGATTTTGAAGTTACAGCCTTCGCCCTCGAGAAAAACTTGGGCGTCAGGCAACCCCTGTTGAATCAGGTTAATGATTTCCTGTTCGGTCATGCTAAACCCTTAGGTTTTGGTTGGGTTGTCGATTAGGCACAATCGGCCATCAGTGACAGTTAGTGCCGTCCTGCCATCGAGCACTGATAGCAGGGTTTCGCCAGCAATGCGGCGGCGCCAGCCATGTAGGATGGCGAGATCTTGCTGGCCGCGTAGCAGGGCCAGAAGTTCACTGCTGTTGGCGAGGGTGTTGACGGCTATGTTCTGAGTGGCGGCGCAATGTTTTATCACAGCCTGCAGCAAAGCCAATATCGTTTCTTCGTCCTGGCTGGCTCGGGAGGGGATGCGCAGCACAGGCCAGTCCGATCTCGGGCGCTGTGCCGATTTTTGGATCAATTCGAGCAATACATCGCCATAGCGATTCTGCGCATTCTTGGGCCAGCCACGCAGCCGGTCGAGTTGTCCCCGGCTGGTCGGAGCAATGCGGGCCAGATCTACCAGTAATTCATCCGGAAGTATCCAACGCCGGGGTAGGTTTTGCTTGCGGGCCGTGGCTTCGCGCCACGCCGCTAGATCCTGCAGGATTGCCAACTGTTTGCCCTTGAGCTGCTGGTGATGCTTAACCCGTTTCCATTGCTCGTCGTCGGCGGTGATGAAACGAGTCGGATCGCTCAGTGCCCGAAAGTCCTCCGCCAGCCAATCTTCCCGGCCTTGCTCAGCCAGCATCGTCCTCAGCTTTGGGTAGATCTCGCGTAGGTAGCGTACATCATCGGCCGCATAATGGATCTGCTCGTCGCTTAGGGGGCGCTGGGTCCAGTCGGTACGGCTATGCGTTTTGTCTAGCTCGACGCCACATAATTTCTGAACTAGTGCGGCGTAGCCGATCTGTTCACCAAGGCCCAGCAGCGCCGCAGCCATCTGGGTGTCGAATAGGTTGCGAGGTAGCTTGCCGCAAGACTGGAAGATCAGCTCTAAATCCTGCTCGGCGCTATGCAAGACTAGCGGTTTATCGTAGTCGAGTAGGAAGCGCCAGAAAATGTGCAGGTTTGGGAGTGCCAGCGGGTCAAGGATCCAGATCTGGTCTACTGTGGCGACTTGTACTAAGCAAAGCTTCGGGAAATAGGTGGATTCGCGGACAAACTCGGTATCCAATGCCAGAAAGTCCGCTGCGGCCATCTTTTCGATGGCGGCTAACAGGGCTGGTTCGTCCGTGATCAACAAGGGGTGGTCGATAATCGATGGGTTCACTGCGTCGCGTCGGCCTCAACCACATCCCCAATGCGTTCAGCCTTCTCGATCAGGATGGTGCGTTGAGGGACATCACTGGGGAAGGGGCCACCAGGTCCAGTAGGTGTGTTTGCGATACGGTCTACCACATCCATGCCTTCGATCACTTTGCCAAATACGGCATAGCCATAACCGCGCGGAGTGCGACTGGTAAAGTTTAGGAAGTCATTGTCAGCGACATTGATGAAGAACTGGGCGGTGGCCGAATGCGGGTCCATGGTGCGAGCCATCGCAATGGTACCGCGCAGGTTCTGCAGGCCATTGTCAGCCTCGTTCTTCACCGGTCTGCGGGTTTGCTTTTGCTCGAACTCGGGCGTAAAACCGCCACCCTGAATCATGAAACCTTGGATAACCCGGTGGAAAATCGTGCCGTCGTAATGGCCAGCATCCACGTAACCGAGGAAGTTCTCGACGGTCTCAGGGGCCTTTTCGGCATTCAATGCGAGCACAATGGTGCCCTCGCTGGTTTGCAAGGCGACTTTCACCGTTTCAGATGCCCAAGCTGGCATGGCCAGCATCAAGGATACGGCGGCCGCCGCCAGCAGTTTGATTGCGTGCTTAGTCATCGCGCTGTATCCGTTCCAGGCGCTCGTGGCGTTCCTGAGCTTCGATGCTCAGAGTGGCGATCGGACGTGCCTCAAGACGGCGGAGGCCGATTTTTTCGCCGGTTTCCTCACAGTAGCCGTAGGTACCTTCGTCGATACGCCGCAGTGCCTTGTCGATTTTGTTGATCAGTTTGCGGTAGCGATCCCGAGTGCGTAGCTCCAAGGCGGCGTCGGATTCCAATGAGGCGCGATCATTGATGTCCGGCTCCTGCCAGTTTTCCTCACGCAGATGGGTAATAGTGGCATCTGCCTCTTTCATTAGCTCGTCTTTCCAGGCCTGCAGCTTCCGACGGAAATACTCCAGCTGCATGGGATTCATGTATTCCTCGGATTCCGAGGGTTTGTATCCTTCAGGTAGTGTTACAGCCATGTTTTGAGAACCTTGGAAGTGTATGAGCTTAGAAGTGGATGAGTTTGCCGGGTCTTAACCTGTTACAGGCGACCGCGGGAATTTAATTTGGGGCAGGAGTATATGAATGAAGTTCGGTGCCTGCAAGGTAAATGCGCTCGGTCGGTGTGGGGTTGAGAGAGCGACCTCAGTCGGTTCTTAGGGGGTTGCCCGCGCTAAATGCCCAGGTGCGGGTGATGACCAGTTGGTCATAGCGTTCGGCCAGTTCCGGGGGGAAGGGGCTGAAGGGAGCAGCCATTTCAACAATGCGCTTGGCACCTTCGTCCAGCTCAGGGTAGCCCGAGGAGCGCCTGATGACCATCCTTGAGACTTGGCCATCTGGCTGGATGGTTACTTCCAGTACCAGGGTGCCGGAGAGGTTCTTTCGTGCGGCCTCACTGGGGTAGTTCATGTTGCCGATGCGTTCCACCTTTTGTTTCCAGGCCGCCAGATAAGCACCTTCCGGGCCATGGACTGTGCGGCTGGTCAGTCGCCCGATACGTTCCAAGGACGCCATGCGTTCGTTGGCAGCCATCATATCAGTAATAATTTCCTGCTCGCGCAGTGCTTGCTGGGTGATGCGGCCGCGCAAATTGAGTGTGGGCGGCGGCGGGCTTTCTTTATCCTTGATGGTCTCGTCGGGCCTCGGAGTTTCCTGCACCGCGGGGCGCTCGGCCTGGAGCTTTTCGGACTGCACTTCGGCGGAGGGTGCGGTGACCGGGGACGGCTGCGGATTGGGCTTGGGCTCAGCAGCCACCGGGTTGGGGACGTTAGGGCGAGCTGCGGCAGGCGTGGCATCCTCTATCGCTTCCAGGGTGGGGGTAGGTGGTGTGACATCCATAGTCTTGTCCGCCAGCGGAGCCTCCAGCGTGATCTCCAGTGGAGGGGTAGGCCGTGTCGATTCGGGCTTTTGGAACTGGATAGCGATAATCACGATATGTACGGCAATCGCGATGACCAGCGCCACCCAAAAGGGGCGCGTCACTAGTGTGTTGAATGATTTTGGGTAGGCGATGCCGGGATTCATGCTAACACTATCTTGAGTGGAAAGCGGGTATCAATAAAGCGTAACCGGTTTACCCAGTTTTCGGAAAGATGCACGGTACCGTCTGCGGTTACCAGCAAATAGCCCGTTAGGCCCAGTCGCGAGGCTAGCGAGGGTGCCTCGGACGGTCCTGCCACTACTAATGCGGTGGCAGCAGCATCAGCGATGACAGGATCAGTATGCAACACGGTACTGGCGAGGACATCCGCTGCCGGTAGACCGGTTCGCGGGTCTAGAATGTGACTGTAATGTCGGCCTTCGAACTCGAAGCGGCGCTGATAGCTGCCCGAGCTGTATAGGGCCCAGTCTCCTGACAGTTCAATGGAGGCTAGCGGGGAGGCGCTCCTGCCGAATGGGTTTTGGATGGCTAGGTTCCAGGGGCGATGGCCGGCTTGACCGATAATCAAGAGATCACCGCCGGGGTCAAAAATGCAGTTGCGCACGCCGAGCTTAAGAAGCATGTCTCGGATGCGGCGTGCCGCCATGCCTTCGGCAATCGCGTTGAAGTCCAGTTGCAGGCGTGGGTGGGTGCTACGTACCCTTGATCCCTCAATAACCAGGTCTTCCATGCGGGGGCGATTGCTTCGCCATTGTTCGATTTCGTGAGCGGTGGGCAGCTGACGCGCCCGGTTCGGTGAGCTGGAGTGGAAACCCCACATGGCGATCAGTGCGCCGCTGGCTGGATCGAATCGCCCCTCGGTCAGGTGATAAAGCCGCTGACTTTCCTTAATCAGTTCTAGCAACTCATCGGTTGCGACCGCTTCACCGTTCTGCTGTAGTGTCGCATTCAAACGCGTCAGCTCACTATCCTTCCAGGGATGGATGCGCTGATAGAACGGTTGCATGATCTGCTGGGCGGCCTCGACAGCGGCCATTGCTATCTGTACCTGCGTGTCGGCGAACTTGAGTGTCACCGGCGCGTTGAAGACTGTGAACCCTTCCTCGATTATGAAAGGTTGTGGGTTGCGGCAATTGGTTTGCGTACCCACGATGGCTGCGGCTAGCGCTATCAACAACCGGCGACGAGCCAGGTTAGTCGAGGTGAGGTCAGTGTTGCAGGGCATGCCGTTGCAAAAAGTCCATGAATTGACCGCCGATATCCGTATTGTAGACCGCGTCTATCTCCCGTGCGCAGGTGGGGCTGGTGACGTTAATCTCGGTGAGATAATTGCCAATGACGTCCAGGCCCACAAACCAAAGTCCACGTCGGACCAGTTCTGGTCCGACTGCGGCGCAGATCTCTCGGTCCCGATCGCGTAGCGGAACGGGTATGCCTTGGCCACCAGCGGCTAGGTTGGCACGGAATTCACCTTTAGGCGGAACTCGCAGCAGCGCATAGTCCACGGGTTGGCCATTGATCAACAGGATACGTCGGTCACCCTCGGTCACGGCAGGAATAAAGCGCTGCGCCAGCGTACGCTTACGCCCGTTGTCGGTCA
>Ga0209836_100079_pt1 | contig 17476 bp, 14 predicted proteins | sample ElbSprsedimmetaG_FD_184147 | JGI IMG/M metagenome (GOLD analysis project Ga0209836, IMG submission 184147) | Hot spring sediment bacterial and archeal communities from California, USA to study Microbial Dark Matter (Phase II) - Elbow Spring... ... | reverse complement strand
TTCTGCATCGGTCAGTAAGCCGGCCTCGTGCATATCGTGCAGACTTCTGGCACCACACATGCGGGCGGCGATCCAGCGCACGGTATGGATATCCCGCAAGCCACCGGGACTTTCCTTGACATTGGGTTCGATCTTGAAGCCGGTATCATCATATTTGGCGTGCCGTGCCTGTTGCTCGGCGAGCTTGGCCTTGAGGAAAGTCAGAGGAGGCCAGAAGTCAGCACTGGCGATGCGCTCGCGGAAGCGGTGAAATAGCGTCTGATTGCCAGTCAGCCAGCGGGCGTCTTGGTAGTTAGTGGCAACGGTGATGTCACCCAGACCCTCCTCAATGCACTCGTCGAGAGTGCGTACACTGTGACTTAGATTCAGGCCTAGGTCCCAGAGTGTATGTAGGAACGCATGGATGCCTGCGTTGCAGGTATCTGATTCGTCAGTAAGGATCAGCACATCAATGTCGGACTGGGGGAATAACTCGCTACGGCCGTAGCCTCCTACGGCCACCAGAGCAACGCCATCATGGCTTCCCAGTGCCTGAGCCCAGCAGTGAATCAGAATCTCGTCGATCTGGCGGCTGCGACGAATCAACATTGCATCGATGTCGCAGGCCGGTCCGAGTTCCTGTTGCTCGCGTTCGTTCAGGCTCTTTAGCTGCTGCAGAAACGCCTGCGTTTGATCGCTGCGACTGGATGGCGACATGTTGCCTCGGAGAAGATCAGGGATTATGTCCGGGCAACACGGTCAGAATGTCGACGCCATCATCGGTGACCGCGACGGTATGTTCCCACTGAGCGGACAGGCTATGGTCCTTGGTGACCACCGTCCAACCGTCCTTCAGAACCTTTACGAAGCGCTTGCCGGCATTGATCATCGGCTCGATGGTGAAGGTCATACCCGGCTCCAGGCGGATACCTTCACCGGGCTTGCCATAGTGCAGAATCTGTGGGTCTTCGTGGAAGGCCGAGCCAATGCCATGACCGCAGTATTCGCGCACGACTGAGAAGCCATGGCTTTCGACGTATTGCTGGATGGCATGGCCGATATCGCCCAGGGTCGCGCCGGGCTTGACTTGCTCGATGCCGAGCATCATTGCCTTGTGGGCAACCTCGTTGAGGCGTTTGGCTTGCACCGACACCTCACCTACCTCGAACATCTGGCTAGTATCACCGTACCAGCCGTCCTTGATGACCGTGACATCGATATTGATGATGTCACCATTGCGAAGTACCCGGTCGCCGGGAATGCCATGGCAGACTTGATGGTTGACCGAGGTGCAAATCGAGGCCGGGAAGCCGTGGTAGTTCAGCGTGGCTGGTATACCGCCCTGGACCTGAGTTATGTGCTCGTGAGCAATGCGGTTGAGTTCACCGGTGGTTATGCCTGGAACGACATGCGGGCGCAGTATTTCCAGCACCTCAGCTGCCAAGTGGCCAGCAGTGCGGATTTTCTCGATCTGTTCGGGGGTCTTGATGACAATGCTCATAAAGTCCGGTGGTGTTACGGAGTTTCATGAGCAGGACAGTTTAACGACTCAGCTCAGGATTGCCCAAGTCGACCATCAGCTGGAAAGGCGGTTTAGCAGTTCGGTAACCCGCTTTTCGTCAAAGGTCCCAATTTGGCGATATTGGACCCGGCCCTGGGCATCTAGCACAAAGGTTGTGGGCGTGAGCCTTACATTGCCGAAGGATTTCGCGGCCGCGCCGCTCTCATCGATCACAATGCGGTAGGGCAACTCTCGGCGCTGCACTAAGTTGCGCACGTGAACCGGATTGTCGTAGTGCATGGCGATACCCATTACTGTCACTCCCCGGTCAGAGAAGGTCTCGTGCAGCTTGATCAGATGTGGTATTTCCTCGATGCAACCCGGGCAGCTGGTTGCCCAGAAGGTGACGACGGATGGATTTCCCCTAAGTTGGTTTAGTGAGCTGTGCTGGCCGTTGAGCTCCCTGACGATAACGTTCAGGTCGGTGCTTTCGGCGCTGGAGCAGCCAGTCAATGTGCCAAGGCTGCCAGCCATTAGGGCCAGCGTGATCAGCGAGATAAGCAAAGTGCGTCGGATTGGATTCATCGTTTCGTTTATTGTGGCTGGTGTTGATACGTGATGGTTGGTTGATATTTTTCGTACTAGGTTCCACTGATGGGGAGTTTCCCGTTTCTTGCTTGAGATTGGTAGGATGCTGCTTACTGGAAAAGGCCAGCTCATACTACTACCACCGGTCTTCACGATTTGGTTAGATATTTTTCCTTACAGAAATCTCGCGCGAAAGCCCACTCCTTTAGGGGTGGGATGCAGCGTGTTGCAATTCATCTGTTATAAAACGGACATAATCAATTTGTCCGCTTAAGCGGACTCAACCGTGGGACACAGGGGGATCGCTTGGTGCCGTAAGGCAGAATGCCCGGGTACGGGGGCTCTCAAGAATCCCGCGGCTTTAGTCGTGTGGAATGTCAATCTGTGATCTTTCGCTATGATTTGCGGGTGAGGTGGACAGACGTGCAACTCTACCGCGTTCTGGCTTTGGTCGAGGTGACTAAGCCACTCCAAGGTAGCTGAAACCTGCCTGATTTGTTCTGGTGATCGTTAGCCGGCTTCTAATATCGGGCGGCTGACTACGCCATATAGGCGGGCGAAGGGTGGCACGGTCATGCGCTGGACTACCAAAACGTCTACCTTTGCCTCTTTCATCCGTTCCATCGCCTGAGAGCAGGTGGCGCCGATGTCGATGGTTTCCGTAGGATAGATGCGTCCCTCTTCGCTCAAATGGATGAGTGGCGACTCGCTCTCTGTGGCTGCTGCCTTTTCCTGGTTTTCTCTGTTCCGGTTCGCTTTCAGCAGTCCTTGGGCAGTAGAGGCCTGCATGACATCCAGTACAAGGTGGTCGGCATCGCGGACGATTAACCAACGTGGTTGGTTTTGCAGTGCCTTTCGCAGTTCGGCCTGTATGCATTGCTCGCGCACTTCGGCGAACTGCCGATCGATGATACTGCCCAGGGATACATCATTGGCCGAATATCACAGGGACGGTCCGGTCCGTTGCGGATCTTGCGCCCGAGCAATCGCTTTGAATATACCGTCTTTGCCAAACAACACTTGGCTTGTAAGGCTGGCGGCGACAATCGCAACCATTGCTGGCAAGATGGAATCTGGCGTGCCAGTGAGCTCTAGCATAGTTGCCAGGGCTGTCAGTGGGGCCTGCAAAGTAGCACCCATCATTGCGCCCATGCCGATAATCGCGTAGAAACTGGCATCCGCGTAGCTTTGTTCCATGGTAGTACTGACCAGCAATCCGAAGGCGCCGCCGGCGACAGCGCCGATAACCAAGGTAGGTGCGATCAGTCCTACGGGCAGGCCCATGCCCACAGTCAGAATGGTGGCCAGCAGCTTGGCAGCAATGATCACTAACATCCAAGAAAACAACAGATTGCCTCGAGCGGCCTCCTCTGCCGTGTCGTAACCCACGCCCAGCACTTCCGGCACCATCAAGGCGATTAGCCCGGTGGCCAGTCCGGCCAGTGAGAACCGCCACCAGATCGGCCAATGTTTGGTTCGCCGGATGGTGTTTTCCACGCCATGGACAAAGATGGCCGCCAGTACGCCGATGATTAAACCCATTAAGAGCAGAAAAGGCACCTCTATCAGAGCGGTCAGGTGCCGGAACTCCACTGCGAAGGCCGGCTCACTGCCGAAAAAGGCAGTAGCGACCAAGGCGCCGACCGATGCGGCCAGAATGACTGGTATGAAGCTGGCCAGTGTGTATTGAAGCACGATGACTTCCATCGCGAAGATCACCCCAGCGAGCGGAGTGTTGAACGAGGCAGCAATCGCGGCGGCCACACCGCTGCCAACCAGGATGCGCACGCTGTTGTTGGGCAGGTCTATTACTCTGCCAAGGAAGCTGCCACTATAGGCACCCAGGTGAACCCCAGGGCCCTCCCGCCCACCAGAGAAGCCGGCGAACAAGGCTGCGATACCACCGAAAAACTGTACCACCGCATTGCCTAAGGGCAGGTGTGCTTGGTGGCGGTGGAATTGCTGGATCACGTAGCCGATACCTACCTGTCGGATGTGTGCCGGCAGGAAATGGAAAATTACGCCAAGGAGAATGCCACCGGCAGCAGGCAGGAGGAAGCGCCACTCGGCTGGCAGTACCTCATAGCGTTCGACATGCGGCAACCCCAATGCGTAAGTCTGTAGCATCTCCAATATCAGCCGGAAAGCGGTGATCAGAGCACTCGCGAGCAGCCCAGCGATTATTCCCAGCGCCGAAAGCTGGAGCAATGCATCCGGCTGGGCCAGGCGTAGCCTTAGCCGGTCCAGTTGTCTCTGAAGGATGGCTGTGATGCGCTCGGAGATTTTCATTGAGGGGTGCCGGGTGGGATCGTAATGAAATTCGAATTGCTGTCTCGTATTATGATGCGTACCCCGGCCATGCTTGCCGAGGGTGGCACATATTGTTCAATCTCAGGGTTTGGTCTTCAATCAATGAAAAGAATCGGCATTGTCGGCGGTACCGGATACACCGGTGTGGAATTAATGCGGTTACTGGCTCGGCACCCGGAAGTAGAAGTGGCCGTCATTACCTCCCGCGGGGCTGCGGGAACGCAGGTGGCCGAGATGTTTCCTAATCTGCGCGGAGTGCTGGATCTGACCTTCACCGAGCCAGATGTGGCCGCACTGCTCGATTGTGATCTGGTGTTCTTCGCGACGCCCAATGGCATTGCGATGGAACAGGCGCCGGACCTGCTGGCTAAGGGGGTACGGGTCATCGATCTAGCCGCTGATTTCCGGCTCAAGGATATCCCGACTTGGGAGAAATGGTATGGTATGACCCATAAGAGCCCGGATCTGGTGGCCGAGGCGGTCTATGGTCTGCCGGAGATCAACCGCGAGGCGATCCGTAGTGCCCAATTGGTGGCCAATCCCGGTTGTCACGTCACTGCAGTGGTGCTGGGCTTTTTGCCGTTGGTGCGCGCCGGTGTGGTCGATAATATGCGACTGATCGCCGACTCTAAGTCGGGTTCATCGGGTGCTGGTCGTGGTGCGGCTGTCCCGACCCTGTTGGCGGAAGCTGGCGAGAGCTTCAAGCCCTATGCCGTTGCTGGCCACCGCCATCATCCGGAAATTTGCCAAGTATTGGCCGATATTAGCGAGAAGCCGGTCGGCCTGACCTTCGTGCCGCATCTGGTGCCGATGGTGCGCGGTATCGAGGCGAGCCTGTATGCAGAGCTGAAAGATAAGAGTTGCGATCTACAGAAGCTATTTGAGGAGACCTACCGTGATGAGCCCTTCGTTGATGTGATGCCGGCCGGCAGCATGCCGGAAACGCGTAGCGTGCGGGCCTCCAACTTTTGCCGCCTAGCGGTGCACCGGCCGATGGGTGGTGATATGGTGGTGGTATTGTCAGTGATTGATAACCTGGTCAAGGGCGCGGCTGGTCAGGCAGTGCAGAATATGAATATCATGTTTGGCATGGACGAGCGCGCCGGGCTTGATACGGTGGCATTATTGCCTTGATCAGGTCGATCGGCCGGAGATACTTTGGTGGCAAGGGATATGTAGGCGGTGAACAGTCGAGGAGAGCTACTCGCATATTCAAATGGGCAAGCATGGACTTGGTTCTAAGTGAACTTTCTGGGGTAAACTTCGTATATTGCTGATAAAAACGTTGAAGATTGTCTGACAAAATCGTGAAACTTCGAATTGGATTGCCCGGATGAATACCAAAGAACAGACCTTAGAAGATGCCCCTTTGATATTTACCGACAGCGCCGCGACCAAGGTGCGTAGCCTGATCGAGGAAGAGGGCAACCCTGACCTGAAACTGCGGGTGTTCATAACCGGTGGCGGCTGCGCGGGTTTCCAGTACGGCTTTACTTTCGAAGAAACCGAGCAGGAAGGTGATACTCGCATTGAGAAAGGTGGCGTGACCTTGCTGGTTGATCCTATGAGTATCCAGTACTTAGAGGGTGCCGAGATCGACTACACCGAAGGGCTGGAGGGGGCGCAGTTTGTAATTCGTAACCCAAATGCCACCACTACCTGTAGTTGTGGTGCTTCGTTTTCGGTGTGACATTCATCCAACAAATTTGAAACGAGCTTCTATGGAATACATTCCTGGCCTGCAGGGTGTGCCTGCCACCAAGTCGAGCATTTCCTATCTGGACGGCCAACAGGGCATCCTGACGTACCGTGGCTACCATATTGTCGATTTGGCACGGCACAGTACCTTCGAGGAAACCGCCTGGATCCTGCTTAATGGAGATCTGCCTTCCGCCGCCGAACTGGCTGCGTTTGACGCTGAACTGCGTGCCAACCGTCGCGTGAAATACAACGTGCGGGAAATCATGAAGTTCCTGCCTATCGACGGACATCCGATGGAGGCGCTGCAGACCTGCGTAGCTTCGCTGGGCATGTTCTATCCCGGCCATGAGCGCATGACGGCCAACGGTATCGATGCCGACAGCGAATTTGTCGAGTCAATGATCATTAAGATTCTCGCTAGCATGGCGACGCTGGTGGCCACTTGGGAACACATTCGCAAGGGGGACGATCCGGTGCAGCCGCGCACCGATCTGACCTATGCTGAGAACTTTCTGTACATGATGAACGAGCGCGAGCCCGACCCGGTTGAGGCGCGCATTATGGATGCCTGTCTAGTGCTGCATGCCGAGCACACCATCAATGCCTCCACCTTCGCGGCCTTGGTCTGTGGCTCCACTTTTGCCGCTCCGAACTTGGTGGTGGCTGCCGCTATCGGCACATTGGCTGGCCCGCTGCATGGCGGTGCCAATCAGCGTGTACTGGAAATGCTCGAGAGCATCGGCTCGGTAGACAAGGTAGAAGCCTGGTTGGATAAGAGGTTGGCTGATAAGCAGGTGATTTGGGGCTTCGGGCATCGTGAGTACAAGGTCAAGGATCCGCGCGCTGACATCTTGCAGAGCCTGCTCGAACAGTTGCGTGAGCACCGCTCAGGTAATGTTAGTCCGCTATACGACATCGCGGTCAAGCTTGAGCAATGTGCGTCGGAACGTCTGGCCGAAAAGGGCGTCTATCCGAATGTGGATTTCTACTCCGGTCTGCTTTACGCTGAGCTAGGCATTCCACGCGACCAGTTTACGTCGATCTTTGCCATCGCTCGCACCGCCGGTTGGTTGGCGCACTGGAAGGAGCAGATTTCGAATAACCGCATCTACCGTCCGACACAGGAATACATCGGACCGGATTTGCGGGAGTATCGGGCCATAACTGAACGTTAAGGCCGTGGTCCGTCCGTCGATGCTGCTGCCGTAATGGCTACCCTGTATCTACCTCATCCCGAGCGAATTCGCGTTCGGCAGATCCGTGACCCGAAGCAACTGGAGCCCCTGCTGGCGCTGGAGCAGCAGGCCTATTCGTTTCCTTGGTCAGAGCAAGTCTTTATTGACTGTCTCAATAGCGGCTATGACCTGCTCAGCTACCATAGTCGCGAAGGACTGGTGGGCTATAGTGTCTGGATGCCGGTAGTCGATGAGTTGCACCTGCTCAATCTCTGTATCGCACCAAACTGGCAGGGGCAGGGCGTGGGTCGCTCAGCACTGGAGTTTGCCAAGCAGGGCATGCCGGCCCGGCACCTGCGTTCAATACTGCTGGAGGTACGAGCGTCGAACCTGCCGGCATTGAAGCTATATACTCGCGCTGGTTTTGTCGAGATCGGTCGCCGTCGTGGTTATTACCCTGCCAGTGCGAACTCGACTGGCGAAATCCCGGCTTCTGCTCAGCGGGAAGATGCCATTGTGATGCGTTATACCGCTCCTTAAACCTGTTTTATTGCACTTCAAGACATGCCCGACCATCTTAAAGAGACGCGCCGTCGTCGGACTTTTGCGATTATCTCGCACCCCGATGCCGGCAAGACCACCATCACCGAAAAGCTGCTGCTGTTTGGCGGCGCGATTCAGCTGGCCGGCAGCGTCAAGGGCCGCAAGGCGTCGCGCCATGCCACCTCCGACTGGATGGAGATAGAAAAGCAGCGCGGCATTTCCGTCACCTCGTCGGTGATGCAGTTTCCCTACCGCGGCTACATAATCAATCTGCTCGATACCCCAGGTCACGAGGATTTCTCAGAAGATACCTACCGGGTACTGACGGCGGTGGACTCGGCGCTGATGGTAATCGACAGTGCTAAAGGCGTGGAGGAACGAACCATCAAATTAATGGACGTCTGTCGGCTGCGTGATACGCCAATTATGACCTTTATTAACAAGCTGGACCGTGAGGGCCGCGATCCGCTGGAGCTGCTCGATGAGGTCGAGTCTATCCTAAAGATCCGGTGTGCGCCGATGACCTGGCCAATCGGCATGGGCAAAACGTTCAAGGGGATCTATCATCTTTATGCCGACCGGGTCTATCTGTTCGGGCCAGCCATGGAATCGCTGGGACAGACAGTCGATACTATCGATGGGCTGGATAACCCCCGGCTTGATGCGGTGCTGGGTGCCCAGGCCGAGGACCTGCGTATGGAAATCGAACTGGTGCGCGGTGCCAGCCATGCCTTTGATCAGGACGCCTACTTGAGTGGTGAGCTGACGCCGGTGTATTTTGGCTCGGCAATGAACAACTTCGGTGTGCAGGCGTTGCTCGACGACTTTGTTGAGTATGCCCCGCCGCCGCAACGCCGTGCAACCAACAAGCGAATAGTGGCCCCTGAAGAGGCGACTTTCTCCGGTTTTGTTTTCAAGATCCAGGCGAATATGGATCCGAATCATCGTGATCGGATCGCCTTCCTGCGCGTCTGTTCCGGTCGCTGGCAACGCGGCATGAAGGTGCGTCATGTGCGCCTTAAGCGCGACGTGAAGATTTCAGACGCGCTAACCTTTATGGCCTCCGAGCGCGAGCGGCTCGAGGAAGCTTACCCCGGAGATATCATTGGTATTCACAATCATGGCACCATCCGCATCGGTGATACCTTCACCGAGGGTGAGGATTTTGCCTTTACCGGTATTCCAAACTTCGCGCCAGAACTGTTCCGCCGCGCGCAGCTGCGCGATCCTTTGAAGATGAAGCAGTTGCAAAAGGGTCTGATCCAACTCTGTGAGGAGGGGGCGACCCAGCTTTACCGGCCGTTGACCAACAATGATTTGATTCTAGGGGCGGTGGGTGCGCTGCAGTTCGATGTGGTGGCGCAGCGCTTGAAGGACGAATACAAGGTCGACTGTCGCTTCGAGCCGGTCACGGTGCATACGGCCCGCTGGGTTGAATGTGACGACGAGAAGCATCTTGAGGAATTCATTAAAAAAAATGAGGCTAATCTGGCGCGTGACCACGCGGGCGATCTGGTCTATATCGCCCCTACTCGCGTCAATTTGCAAATGACCCAGGAGCGTTGGCCGAAGATCCGCTTCCTCGCCACCCGCGAGCATGGAGATTACGTAGCCGATGAAGGATGAGGTCGTACTGACTAGCCTGCCATGCTGGGGCAAGATCAGAAAAAAGCCGGGGAAACCCGGCTTTTTTTGTCGGTTTATTTTGCGAGCCTTTCAATCAGCGCCTGCTGGGCATTGCGTGGTTTGGCGTTGGGATGACGCTTAATGCGCGTGTAGCAGCCGTCCGGTTGTAGTTCCCATGCGCCTGTGTTGTCGCTCATGTAAAGATCAAAGGACTCCTCCAAGATCCGCGCCTTGAGATCGGGGGAGTCGATGGGAAAGCATGTCTCTAGGCGAGCGAAGAAATTGCGTGGCATCCAGTCAGCGCTGGAAAGGAATAACTCGTCGTCACCATCGTTGTAGAAATAGAACACCCTAGAATGTTCGAGAAACCGCCCCATGACCGAACGAACTTTGATATTTTCTGACAGCCCTGGAACGCCCGGCTTGAGGCAGCAGATGCCTCGGATTACCAGCTCAATCTGCACCCCGGCTTGGGAAGCGGCATAAAGCGCCTCAATGACCTTGGTCTCGATTAGAGCATTCATCTTCGCGCGGATCAGGGCCTTTTTGCCGGCGCGGGCATGTTCGGCCTCACGATGGATGCGCTCAAGCATACCTGAATGCAGTGTAAACGGTGACTGGAGCATCCGCTTGAGGCGAATGCCGCGGCCCAGACCGGTCAACTGCATAAACAGCTTGTTGACATCATCACCGATAAAGCGGTCGTCGGTCAGCAGGCCATAGTCAGTGTATAGGCGCGCGGTGCCGGCGTGGTAGTTACCGGTGCCCAGGTGCACGAAACGTTTGAGACGGTTGCGTTCGCGGCGCACCACCAGCGTCATTTTCGCATGGGTTTTGTATCCGACGATGCCGTAGGCGACATAGGCGCCAGCCTTCTGCAGCCGGGTCGCCATCTCGATGTTGGCCTCCTCGTCAAAACGGGCGCGCAGCTCGATCACTGCTGTGACTTCCTTGCCGGCACGGGCAGCGGTCTCCAGCGCATCTACGATCGCCGAGTTCTTGCCGGTGCGATACAGCGTCATTTTTATGGCCACCACCTGCGGATCCTGTGCTGCCTGCCGCACGAACTCGATAGTCGGTACGAAGGACTCATAGGGATGGTGCATCAGCACATAGCCCCGTTGCTCGATGGTATCGAAAATGTTGCTATTGGGTCCTAGCTCAGAATCCAGCGAGGGCGTGAACGGTGGATACTTGAGGTCGGGGCGATCCACTTTGTCATACAGAGCTATCAGACGGTTGAGGTTAACTGGCCCGTGGACCTGGAACAATGAGCTGCGATCTAGTCCGAACTGTTCAAGCAGAAAGTCCGCCAATTCGTCTGGGCAATTGTCGGCGACTTCCAGCCGCACCGCGTCGCCATAGTGGCGCTCGAACAGACCGCCCTGCAGGGTCTTGAGCAGGTCATCATCATCGTCGACATCTACGAGTACGTCGCTGTTGCGGGTTAAGCGGAATTGATAGCAGCCAGTGACCGTCATGCCCGGGAACAGTTCATGGACATGTGCGTGAATAATGGAGCTGAGGAACACGAAGCAGTTCTTGCCACCGGCGGCGTCCTCATCTATGCGGATAATGCGGGGCAAAGCGCGCGGTGCCTGCACTATCGCCATCCGGCCTTTGCGGCCGAAGTCATCGCGCCCTTCCAGTGAAACGACGAAATTTAGGCTCTTGTTGAGGATACGCGGAAACGGGTGAGCCGGATCCAGTCCTAGTGGAGTCAGTAGGGGGAGCAATTCGCGTCGGAAGAATCGTTTAACCCATAGCGCTTGTGCCTCATTCCATTTGGTGCGGCGGATAAAATGGATGTCTTGCTCAGCCAGCGCTGGAATGATTTCATTGTTGAGCGTCTCGTACTGGTCGGCGACTAGCTTGTGTGCCTCTTCACTGATCGCGATCAGTTGCTCGGCCGGTGTCATGCCAGCGTCGTCTGGACGACTGATGCCAGCGCGCAGCTGCTGGACAACGCTGGCGACCCGCACCTCGTAAAACTCATCCAGATTGCTGGAGGAAATGCACAGGAACTTCAACCGCTCAAGTAGGGGAACCTGAGTATCCTGTGCAAGCTCCAGCACACGGCGGTTAAAGGCAAGCAAGCTAAGCTCGCGGTTAAAGAACTTGGGGGTGGGTTGGGGGCTGTCGATCGTCATATAAACGAAACTCTTGCAGGCTAAACTACTAAATCACAATCATGTGTCAAATTGATTTACTTAGCCAGCGTCGCTAAGGCGTGGCACTTGAGTTCGACTAGGGCATGACTAGTAGGCAGTGACTAGTATGCCAACGTCGCATTACACCTTAATTTAAACTTCACCTATAGGTTTTGAAAAGGCATGGAACAACTTCCCTCACATGTTAGCTCCCGGTTTGACGAGAATCTTTCCAAGCTACGCACGATGATGCTGAGCATGGGCGGCATTGCCGAAGCGCATGTGGCTGATGCACTGGCATCTCTGCTGGAAGGCGATATCGAGCGTAGTGAGAATGCTAAGAAGGATCACCAGATCGATCAGCTTGAGATGTCGATCGATGACCTGGCGGTTAGCACTATTGCGCGTTTCCAGCCGACGGCCAATGACTTGCGGATGATCATAACTATCGTCAAGGCGGTCACGGACATCGAGCGCATCGGGGATAAGGCGGAAAAGATTGCGGATCTGGTGCCCGAGGTCGCGCCAGTTCTGAAGGAGGGAGGGTTCAATGGTCATCTCAAGGTGATGAGCAAGACGGTGATGAGCATGCTGCACGATACGTTGGACTCCTTCGCTCGTATGGATGCTATTGCCGCCGAGGAAATCATTCGTCGTGACCGCCATGTCAACGAGGAATACGACGCCGTTTACAAAGTGTTGCTGGCCTATATGACGTCGCACCCCGAGGCAACGGAACGTAGCCTGAAGGTGTTAGCCTGCATGCGGGCTATCGAGCGTATTGGGGATCACTGCACCAATATCGCTGAGTATGTGGTGTTCCAAGTGCGTGGCAAGGATATCCGGCATGTGGTGCCCAGTAACGAGATCACCAGCTCTTGACCTGGAGATGTCCGCAAAGCAAAACCCCGGAGGTTCGTCCCCGGGGTTTTTTGGTGGTGCCGATACCTCTCGGTAGGTTCGGGAGTATTCGTGCAGCTGGATTATCGACCGCGACGCTCTATTAACTCGTGGATCATTGGGGTCAAGATTAGATCCATGGCATAACTCATCTTACCCCCTGGCACCACAATGGTGTTATAGCGGGACATGAAGGAGTTCGGGATCATGGATAGCAGGAATGGGAAGTCGACCTTGGCCTTTTTCGGATCCTTGAAGCGGATGACTACGAAGCTCTCATCCGGTGTCGGAATGTCGCGGGCGATGAACGGGTTGGAGGTATCCACGGTGGGAACACGCTGGAAATTCACGTCCGTCAGCGAGAACTGCGGGGTGATGTAATTCACGTAGTCTGGCATGCGACGCAGAATGGTGTCCACGATGGCTTCAGAGGAGTAGCCACGTTCGGCACAGTCGCGGTGAATCTTCTGAATCCACTCCAAGTTGACGATTGGCACGACGCCTATGCCCAAGTCAACGTACTGTGCCACATTGACATCATCAGTCTTCACCAGGCCATGCAGGCCCTCGTAGAACAGCAGGTCGGTACCGGGCTCGATATCTTCCCACGGGGTAAATTCGCCCGGCTTTAGATTGGTACCCAGGCGCTTGTTGTGAAAATCGGCCTCTTCATCGTTGTGGATGTAATAACGCTTTTTGCCGCGGCCGGTCTCGCCGTAGGTCTTGAACAACTCAGCGAGCTTGTCGAAATGGTTGGCTTCAGGACCGAAGTGCGAGAAGCTGCGGTTGCCGGCGGCTTCGGCCTGCTTGACCGCTTCGCGAAATTCGACGCGATTTAGGCTATGGAAGCTGTCACCTTCGATAATGCAGGGAGTCAGCCCTTCACGACGGAAGATACTCTCGAATGCACGCTTGACAGTAGTGGTGCCGGCACCGGATGAGCCGGTAACCGCTACGACCGGATGCTTGATGGACATAAAAGCCCTCCTGAAAAGATGAATAAAACAGGGTCAGACCTCGAAAAAGCCATTGCCGCCTTTTTGCGTTGGATGACGTTTTAGGGGGCTGAACCAGTTTATGCAAAGTTATCTATGTTAGGGCGTTAAAGATCAATTGTGAAGTGCGGGATTTATTTGGAGTTAGCACGCCGTGCAGGTCCATCACTTGGCAGGTGGTCGTACGTGCCAGTGCCCTTGGGAACTATTTCATTCGATGCCCCATTTGGCTAGCCGGTAACGTAGTTGGCGTAAGGTCATGCCTAAACGTTTGGCAGCCTCCGTGCGGTTCCAGCGGGTCGCTTCTAAGGCGTCAATCACTCGTGCTTTCTCGTCGTTCAACGGCTGCGAATGCTCGCTGGTTCCTGCAGACTGTGGAAGCGATGATGTCATCCTGTGTTCATTCACTTTGGGCTGCAGTGGTATGCCGTTCAATGCCAGCAATTCAGGGCCGATCACCTCATCTTCGCTGAGGGCCAGTGCACGTTCCAGAATGTTCTCTAGTTCACGCACATTGCCGGGGAATGAGTACTCGCTCAGCGCGTGTAGGGCCGCTGTTGACAATCTTCTTGTCGGCATGTTTTCACGTGTTGCCAGCTTTGCCAGGATATGGCGAGCAAGCTGGGGGAGGTCATCCAAGCGTTCGCGCAGCGGCGGTACCGTCAGTTCAATTACATTGATGCGATAGTAGAGATCATGCCGGAATCGGCCGGCTTCAACGGCGGCGGCGAGATCCTGGTGCGAGGCTGAAACAATGCGCACATCCACCGGAATTTCCTGAGTCGCGCCGACAGGGCGTACCCGGCGCTCCTGTATCGCTCGCAACAGCTTGACCTGCATAGACAGCGGTAGCTCGGCGATTTCGTCGAGGAACAGGGTGCCGCCAGAGGCGGTTTTGAACAGGCCCGGTGATTCGGCACTGGCGCCGGTGAAAGCACCCTTCTTGTGCCCAAACAGTTCACTTTCCAGTAACTCGGCTGGAATGGCGCCGCAGTTGACGGGCACAAAAGGACCATCACGCCTGGCACTTTGGGCATGAATTTGACGGGCTACTAGTTCCTTGCCCGTGCCCGATTCACCAAAGATAAACACAGGGGCCTGGCTGCGGGCTACGCGCGCGATTTGTTGCCGCAGTTGCTGCATGGGCGCGGACTGTCCGATTAAGGGGGAGTGGTCTTTTTCATCTTGCGTGGGGCTGTCGGCTTGTTGGGGCACTGTCGATGCGGTGGTTTCTGATCGATACCGTCCGGCGCGCAGGGCATCGCGGGTAAGACGCCTTAATACATCGAGCTCAATCGGTTTGCTGACGAAGTCAAAAGCGCCGGCCTTCAGGGCGCGAACCGCAGCTTCCATATGGCCATACGCAGTGATGACGGCGACCGGCAAGTCCGGTTGCCGTTTCTTGATCCAGTCTAGCAAGTCCAGTCCGTCGCCGTCGGGCAGGCGCATATCTGTCAGACAAAAGTCAAAATGCTCCCCACTCTCGATCAATTGCTGGGCCCTGGCGATATCAGCCGCACAGCGACAGTCCACGCCCTCGCGATTTAGGGTCATCTCGATAAGCAGGCGAATATCATCCTCATCATCAACGATCAGTGCCAAGGGTGCTTTGTCGGTCATTAAGACTCCTTGTTCTGCAGACGCAATGTCAGGGTGAACCGACTGCCCAGTTTATCCGGTTCATAGGTTAGTTTGCCTTGATTGGCCTGGGCCAGTTCCCTTGATATATAGAGTCCCAGTCCTGTTCCGCGGGCGGATGTGGTGAAGAATGGCTCAAAGATTTTCTCGAGCTGCTCTTCGGCGATGCCGGGGCCTGAGTCGGCGACCCAGAGCAGGGCTCGATTGCTGTCATCCGCTTCCACGCCCAGCCGCAAATGGACCTCGCCCAGCTCGTCTCGGCCATGTTCAAGACTGTTACTTATCAGATTGTCGAGGATTTGCGCAAGATGAGTCGGGTCCACCATGGCTATCACGGGTTCTGGCGGTAGTTGGATTTCCCAATGCGTATTAGCTGGCCAGTGAGTCTTGCTGGTGTCGACGTAGTTTGAGAGCCATTGCCCAAGGTCGATCGGGAGTGGGTTGACGACCGGCTGCCGGGCAACATCCAGTACGTTGCTTACCAACTGGTTGATGCGCTGGGCGTGAGAGACCACGATGCCGGCGAGCTTGGTATTCTGCGGGTCTTGGTTGGTTTCCGACAGCAATTGTGCGGCGTGCTGAATGGAGGAAAGCGGATTGCGGATTTCATGTGCGATGCTGGCGGTTAGTCTCCCCAAGGCGGCCAGCTTGGTTTGCCGGGCCTGTTCTAAGGCCAGCCGCTGGTCGGTCAGCACGATCAGTGCGCGCTGTCCGGTCAGAGCCTTGAAATGGACCCGAATCGGGAATGGGTTGCTAAGTTCGACCGTGTCACTGGCTGGGTCAGTGAGCCATTGCCGGAATTGCTGATCGAGGGACTTACAGATTGAATCCAGTCTGCGGGGCTGTTGACCGGACAGCTCCAGTGCTAGCACGTGCAGGGCGGCCGAGTTGGTATATTCGATCTGCCCTTGTTGGTCCACGACCAGTACACCATCGCCGAACTGCTCAAGGATCTGCATTGAGAGCTCAGATATCCGAGCAATCTCCATTTCGCGTTGGGCATTGACTTGTTGCAGGCCCGCCGCACGTCGTGACTGCGAGGCGACCAGGCCGGTGATGGTAAACAAGGCTATGCCCAGTGCCCCGGCTGCGGTGAAATGCCCGGAATCGATGGCACCCGCATCCTTAATAACTGCCAGTGTTGTCTGTCCCAATACGCCTAGGGTGGCCAATGCGGCATAGAATAGCGCCATTCGCCCTTGTAGAAGAGCGGCAGATAGCGCGACCGCTACCACCAGTAGCAGGCCAACTACGCCGCCAACTGCTCCTCCGGTGGAGTGTAGCAGCAGCAACAGTATGGTGATGTCGCTGATAGAGTGAAGGTGAACTTGAAATTTGTAGGAAACGATCCGCAGTTCGAGCAGCAACTCGTAAGCGATTGCGATGATTAGGTAGAGCCAAGCGGTGAAGCCGAACAGGTGCGGTAGATGCTGTCCGAGTGCCTTAGGGCCAAAGCCGGTAACTGCAGCGGTGACCAAGCCGAAGGCCAATAGTACCCGGTAGGCATTGACTAGCCGTAAACCCTGCCAGTTCTCCGCCTCACCGATCTGGGGGGTTACCTTTTTGACTGCTTGTGCCATACGTCGGTGTGCTCCCAGCAACAGAAGATCTTGTCAGCCCGACGCACCGCCTCGTCTTTTGGCAAATGCAGGCTGCAGTATTCGCAGCGCGTGGTTTTGGCTGTGCGTGTGGTCGTTGGTGTCGTCCCTTGATCTTTGCATGGACTTTTCATCATTTGGTGTCGGATGAGTGGCACGATACTAGTGATGATGATCTATGATAAAAGTTTAAAAGCATGGAAATACGCCCCGAACTGGCAAAATGGCACACGGCGCACCAAAATCGATACCAAATCCAGTCTTCGCCGTCGAAAAATCCGGCAGCCCGCTCCGTGCAAGCGGCTAGATAAGGTCGATGCGCATGGACGATGATTGGGCTCAATTCAGCTCCACGGATTCAGGTGGAGGTTAGCTTTGAAGGGACAAGTGTCAGCGACTTTCCCTGAGGTCTTGCGATCATATTCCCGAGTAAGCGCCCTTCCTGAGAAACGGGATTGCGTTTTTAGCAGTGATGGAACAAATGGTTTCAAGTATATAGACATAGTGTTTATGGCGAAGGAGTAATTAATAATGTTGTTCCGCTCATTGGCTAGCCTGGCTGTGCTAATCATCGGCCTGTCCTTCTCGGTCATGGCTTGGTCGGATGATGGATTCCCGTTGCGTGGCAAATATGCCGCCATGGGACTGGAGATGATGGAGTTGTCCACGTTGGCACAACGCTTCGATCAAGTGGTTGTGGTGGATGTCCGTTCAAAATACGAACACGAAACTCTCCGGATTGCCGATTCAGTGCTGATTCCACTTGACGACA
>Ga0209836_100078_pt1 | contig 17583 bp, 20 predicted proteins | sample ElbSprsedimmetaG_FD_184147 | JGI IMG/M metagenome (GOLD analysis project Ga0209836, IMG submission 184147) | Hot spring sediment bacterial and archeal communities from California, USA to study Microbial Dark Matter (Phase II) - Elbow Spring... ... | reverse complement strand
CTATATTGGTTTTAATGCCTCCTTTTATTCGGGTTAGACTAAGGGTAGACTTGCCCAAAAGAGGGTGTACGGTCTCAGAAGGTATTATCTTTTTTAAACTTAGAAAATAATCTATTAAATAAATTTCCTATGGTACTAACTCCCAGATGGGGCATAAAGGCATGGCATGATTTCCCCAGCACCACAACTCTCAGCCATAAAGCCCCCTTCTCCCCTATCCCTACAGCTCCCCCTGTGGGTTCGCATACGAAAATCTCATCCATATCCGCTAGATAGCCCTCCTCCCTTTTACTGCCCTTATCCCTAAACCATCGGCTTCTTCCCCTGCAGTAAAAACGAAAAGTAAATCCGCTGGGGGTTTCATCTTGCCTTCCACAAAATACAAAATGATCAGAATCATGGCTGCAAGGCCGCCCTTCATATCCACGGTTCCCCGCCCATACATATGCCCATTTTCCACCGCAGCTGAAAAAGGAGGATATCTCCACTCCTTTTCGTCTTCTACCGGTACCGTATCCAGATGACCTAGAAAAGCCACTTTAGGCGTTTTCCTCTCTCCAGGCAAAAAGATCACCAGGGAACTGCGATTGGGGGAGTGCTCTATGATTTTATAATCTATATTTCGAGGAAGCATAGATAAAATTTCCGCCACCAGCTTTTTTCATTTCCTTCAGGTAAAGTAGTATTTATTTTTACTACTCCTTTCCAAATCCGTCATCTTCCACTGCACTCGTTAAATACAATAATTTATTGCCGCCAGGTCACCAACTCCTGTCCTTTTAACTAGACCGAATTTGCTGACCCAACCCCCAGCCCCATATCCCCGGCGAACCAGACGATTTTCAAAAGCCACTATCTGACCATTGACGATGGTGTAAGTGGCCTGTATCTATTTACGGTTATATTGGCTAAGGCCCCTATTCCCAAATGACCTACTTTTTCTTTCCACACAATTGTTTCCTGTCCTCTCAGCTATCAGGTAGGCAGGATTGTAAGTCATGGTAGCTATGTCAGATAGAGATAATATACCCATCTCTGCAAGTTCTAAAAGGGCAGGAATATTATCCCTAGTGTCTCCAAAACCCTTCATTGTAGCATCGTTCTGGCCGTCAGAAATCAAAATCTTAACTAGCCCCTGCTCTAGGGCTTGATAAGCCAGCTCTTGAGCCTTTTTATCCATAAGAAGACCCTCTCGGCTACCCCGACCTTTTCTCAACATGGTAGTGACAAATTCCGCCGTTATATTGTCTTTTTTACATAGGTCTATAACCCTGGCCATGCTTTCTGCTGGATCTCCATGGGTACCGCACCCGGCTGCTGTAGCATGGCCTAAATGAAGAGGCTGCCCTTTAGAAAGATTTGCCAGCCTTTCGGCATGATCTGGGTCTTGAGTATGGGACATAAAAATCAGCCCAGCTTTAGAAGTCACCTCAAAAGTTTTATCCAGATCATCATCCGACAGAATAAAATGGCCCATATGGTCTTTGATGCCTATAGCCAAAGGTGCAGTTAAATACGTGATACGATTCCTGGTCATACGGCTAAAGGCTATCTCTTCTTCTAGTTCTCCTTTGAAGAGTTTTATCAACTCCTCTACCGAAAGCATAGTTGATAACATGTTGGCAGCCCCTATATAAACCCCCACATTTAAAGGCACTCCTCTATCCACCTCAGCTCCCAAGAGAGAAGGGGCCATGAAGGTATTACCTGCACCAGGCGATAAGGCCAAAGTAACCCCATCCTCTACTGCGCCTTCCAAAGGCCTGGTGGAGATTTCAAATAAATCTTCTAGGTGAAGGTGTATATCTATCAATCCGGGAACTACTAAAAGTCCTTCACAATCTATAACTATATCTCCTTTTTCTGGAGCTATATTTCCGCTTTCTATTACATATCACCTTGAAACCTCATCAACCCTGTTTTTAGGATCTATAACTCTGCCGCCCTTAAGGATAAGACGTCCGGTTAATTTTAAATCTCCTATGGGATCATGTATTTTGTTGTTCTTAGCAGAAGCTATAAAATCTGGAATTTCTCCCACTTTGGTCCTATATACGGCCATACCCTTCTGTTTTTTAATTTATTCAATTTATTTTTATTTATCGACGTTTTTTGCTATATACTTAACCATTTGTTTTGAAGATATGCATAGGTCCCTTAAAATTTTTGACCAGGGCTTTTCCCCCTATCAGCTCCCGCAAACAGGCCCCTTGTCCCCTCTCCATGAGGGCTTTGAGGACTTCCCTTTCGGACAATATGGCCTTGACGTGACCCTCCCTGTCCATGACCGCCACCAGGTTGTAACCCTTAGTATCGAAAACCCGGACCACCCGGGAAAGGGGAGTTTCCTCCTCCACCGCCACCCAGGAAACCCTGTTGTTAATCTGAAAACCTTCGCTGTCAAACCACTTCTTCCATATCTCTCTCCAAAACAGGTACAAGGCCTTTTCCTCCTCCTTCACGGCGGTATAAAAGATAAACAGGACCAAGAAAAAACCCTGAAGATCCACTAAATCAAAGAAAAAGCCCCACAGGCTAGCCCACCCCAGGAGGGCGGCCAATATTTTACCCCCCCTGGATGGCCTCCCGGGTGGCTCTGTAAAGCCCCACCCGATAAGAACGCCAAGCCCGGTAGATACGCCCCCCGTCCAGAGGCAATCCCGGCCAGAGGTTGAAGAGGGCCAAAATAAAATTCACCTGTATCCAGAAGCTTATCCAGGGAACAGGGAAAAAAAGAAAAGCCCCTATCCCCATAACCCCTAAAAAAAGCTGGACAGAAGGCCTGCCAGGGCTATCAGGGCTTCCTGGCTGTAGGTGAAGCCGGGGTATGGTTGTAAAAGGGCCACCCCTCCAAAGGGAAAAAGTTCAAGGTGCAGGGCCTTCCAGCCCAAGCGCCTGGCCACCAGCACATGGCAGATTTCATGTAAGAAAACCGACAGGAATAAGACCAGAGCCTGGGGCAATACCCCCAGGAGGAGGTAGATTCCCAATAGGATTATGAACCAGTCATTGCAGGCGATCTGGGTATCTCCCAGGCGGAATAACCTCATTTTACGGCTTTCCTGAGGCTTGCAAAAAGGGCAGGGGATCCAGGGGATTCCCTTCTTTCCTTAATTTCAAAATGAAGATAGCTATCCCTTTCCCCTTTAAGACTCCCTATCTCCTGACCCCTTTCCACCTTTTGGCCTTTGGCCACCTTTACCTCCCCCAAACGGCCATAAAGGGAGGTGATCCCCTGCCCATGGTCTATTTCCACCACCTTACCCAAAAGGGGATCTTCCCCCACCCTGATCACCTGTCCACCCCAAGCAGCCCTAACAGGGCTGCGGGCCGGAGCCTTGATGTCTATCCCCCGGTGAAAGTATTTCTGCCCTTCGATTTCGATTATGCCAAAGGGACGGAACACCTCCCCCCCTTCCAGAGGCAGGGCAGGAGGGGAAAGGTTGTATCTGGCAAGGACAGGCACGGCTCCTTTCCTTTGGAAAAAGTGAAACACCCACTAGTCATGGGCGTCCAGCCATAGGGCTGTCCTGGCCATCTGAAGGAAGTTTTCCGTACGATCAGAAGCCGGATCAGCCAGATAATAGCGGAGTTCTCCCTTCCAGGGCTGAATCCAGGGTAAGGGCAGGCGCAAGATCAGGGTAAAGAGGGCCCATAGGGTCAAGGCCCCTAATATTTGGACCTGCACCCAGCGGTATCTTTTCCCAGAGGGTAAGGGGCGGCCAGGAGAGCTGGTACCCGCCAGGGGTATGCTTTTCACTTCTTCCCATTCCCAGCCAGGCCTCATCCTTCTGTCTCCTTCCTGGGACGAGCGCCCGCTATTTTAAGTTTAAGTTTATGTTTTAAACAATCATGTTAGACCAAATCAAAAAAGGCCTGGAAAATTCCAGGCCTTTTTTTCTTAATATTCCATTCCGCCGGGAGGCGTAGTAGGCGCCTTCTCCTCTTTAGGTATCTCCGCCACCAAAGCTTCGGTGGTGAGAACCATGGAGGCGATGCTGGCGGCATTTTCCAGGGCTATCCGGGTTACCTTGGCGGGATCCACAATGCCTGCCTTGACCATATCCACCACCTGTTCGGAGATAACGTCAAATCCCATGTTGGGTTCAGCCGACTTCACCTTTTCCACTATCACCGAACCTTCCAAACCAGCGTTTTCTACGATTTGACGGAGGGGCTCCTCCAGCGCCCGCTTCACTATCTTTATGCCTGCCTCTTCGTCCCCTTCTGCCTCCATCTTATCCAAGATGGGTATGCAGTGGACCAGAGTAGCTCCTCCTCCCGGCACTATGCCCTCCTCCACCGCCGCCCTGGTGGCAGCCAGAGCATCCTCTACCCGGTGCTTCTTTTCTTTGAGCTCCGTCTCTGTGGCCGCACCCACCTTGATCACCGCCACTCCTCCGGCCAGTTTGGCCAGCCTCTCCTGCAATTTCTCCCGATCGTAGTCGGACTCGGTTTCTTCTATCTGCTTTTTAATCTGGGCTATACGGGCGTCTATAGCTTCTTTTTTACCGGCGCCCTCCACTATGGTGGTCTTTTCCTTGGTTATCTTGACCTTCTTGGCTCGGCCCAGCATATGGATATCCACGTTTTCCAGCTTGATACCCAGATCTTCGGAGATAAAGGTGCCTCCAGTCAGGATGGCGATGTCTTCCATCATGGCTTTGCGGCGATCCCCGAAGCCCGGAGCCTTGACAGCGGCGCACGGTAAGGTACCCCTTAATTTGTTCACCACCAAAGTGGCCAGGGCTTCTCCTTCCATGTCCTCGGCTATGATCAGCAGGGGTTTACCGGTTCGGACCACCTTCTCCAGGAGGGGGATAAGGTCGTTGATGGCGGAGATCTTCTTTTCATGGATGAGGATATAGGGCTCCTCCAGTTCCACTTCCATGGCCTCTGGGTTGGTCACGAAGTAAGGAGAGATGTAGCCCCGGTCGAATTCCATACCCTCCACCACTTCCACCGTGGTGGCCGTACCTTTAGATTCTTCCACGGTGATAACCCCGTCCCGGCCCACCTTTTCCATGGCGTCGGCTATGAGCTGCCCTATCTCCTTGTCATTGGCTGCGATGGCGGCCACGTGGGCGATGCTCTCTTTAGACTCTACGGGTATGTTCCGCTTCTTTATCTCGTCCACCACTGCGGCCACAGCCCGGTCAATCCCCTTCTTCAGGAAGATGGGGTTGGCTCCAGCGGTAACCACTTTCATGCCCTCTTTCACTATGGCGTGGGCCAAGACCGTGGCGGTGGTGGTTCCATCTCCGGCTATATCGTTGGTCTTGGAGGCCACTTCCCGGCAGAGAAGGGCACCCATGTTCTCATAGGGGTCTTTGAGCTCTATTTCTTTAGCCACCGTCACTCCATCTTTGGTGATCAGGGGAGAGCCGAATTTACGCTCCAGCACCACATTGCGGCCTTTAGGTCCCAGGGTTATTTTTACAGTTTGGGCTACCGTATCTATGCCCCGCTCCAGGGCCTTCCTGGCTTCTATGTTGAAGGTCAGCTGTTTGGCAGCCATTTATGCTTACCTCCCCAAACTTTATTTTTCCTTAACGGCTAAAATATCGCTTTCCCGAATGATTAAGTATTCTTTCCCTCCATACTTGACCTCAGTGCCGCTATACTTGGAGAAAACCACCACGTCCCCCACCTTCACCTCGGGAGGAACCCTGGTGCCGTTGTCCAGAAGGCGTCCTGGACCTACCGCCACCACCTCCCCTTCCTGGGGTTTCTCCTTAGCGGTATCCGGCAGCAAAATGCCTCCTTCGGTTTTTTCCTCCTGAGTGCGCAGCTTCAGGACTACCCGGTCGCCCAGAGGTCTTAGCATTTATTATTGGCCTCCTTTCCCCATGGATTGCCTCTTGTTAGCACTCACTCTAGCATAGTGCTAGCAACTACTAACTAATATATACAACTCCCCTTGCCGTGTCAATACTGACAAGGGTTAAAACAAAATCTTTTTGCGCCTCATGTAGACATTGAGCACCAAGCCCAGGGCCATCATGTTGGTCAAGATGGAGCTGCCCCCATAGCTCAAGAAAGGCAGGGGAATACCCACCACCGGCATCACCCCCATGGTCATGCCCACGTTTACCATCACGTGGAAGGCCAACATGGATACCACCCCACCCACCAGGAGGGACCCCAAAGGATCTCGGGCCTCAGAGGATATCTGCAACATCCGGTAAATGATCAAAAAATAGAGCAGCAATATCATGGCCGAACGCAAAAATCCCAATTCTTCCCCTATAAGGGAAAATATGAAATCTGTGTGGTGTTCCGGGAGAAAGTTCAGCTGAACCTGGGATCCCTGGCAGTAGCCCACTCCCCACCAGCCACCAGAACCTATGGCGATCTGAGACTGGATTATATGATAACCCGCCCCTGTACCCCCCTGCCCGTCGTTGTAGGGATCGAGGAATACCACCAGGCGCCTGAGCTGATAATCCTTCAAGGGGATGGGCAAGCCGTAGTGAAAATGGCAATATAACAGCCCCACAGCCAAGACCAACCCAGCCAGGGTCCCTCCCAGAAGGATGCGGATATTGGCCCCCGCAAAGAAAAGCATGCCCCAAAGGATGGCCAAGAGCACCAGGGCGGTTCCCAGATCGGGCTGCTTTAAAATCAGTAGGATGGGCAACAGCACATATCCTAAAGGCCAAAGGAAATCCTGCCAGCGCTCCAGTTTTCTGTTTTCCAAAAAACAGGCGAGGGTGATTATCAATATAAGCTTGGAGAACTCTGAGGGCTGGAACAGGAAAGGGCCTAGATTGATCCACCTCTGGGCCCCTTTGGCCTCATGCCCGGCGAAGAGCACCATGGCCAAAAGCAAAAGATTGAGACCGTAGAGATACCATTGGACATCCCTGAATTGATGGTAATCAATCCAAACCACCAAGGCAAGCCCGATTATCCCCAAGACAAACCATAGTAACTGTTTTTTGGCATAATAATAGGGATCAGAAGCTATGCTGACAGAAGCGCTGGTGAGGACCACCAGGCTTATCAGGCACAGCATCAGGACCAGCGCTAGCAGTATAAAATCCAATTGTTTCCAACGAATAGGCTCCACCCCTTTTTTCAACAGGACCGTTTACAAAAAAGGGGGCTATTTGGCCCCCAGGCAAAACGAGAACAGGCTAAGCTTCTATGGCCGCTTCGGCCTGTTCTTGAAATTTTCTCTTAACCCCCAAAATGGGTATGTTGGCCACTAAAGCCACGGAATCGTCTTTCTGGATTAAATCCATCTCCAGGCTGGCCGTATCTATATCCAGGTATTTAGAGAGGACCTTTATAATCTCCCCTCTCAGCTCTTCCAGCAGTTTGGTGGAGACCCCTGTACGGTCGTGGATCAAAACCATCCGGAGGCGCTCTTTGGCCACGCTTTTACTGGGCTTAGGTTCCCTGCCAAAAAACCTGAGGAGAAAATCTAACATTTTTATCCTCCTAACCCAGGCCCAGAAACCTGCGTAATTTGGCCATAAAGCCGTTATTGCTGTCCCAGTTCAGGAAGGGAACCTCCTCTCCCAGTAAACGGCGGCTTATATTGCGATAGGCCTGCCCTGCCCGGGAATGGCCGTCTAAAACAGCGGGTTCTCCCCTATTGGTGGATATGACTATAAATTCGTCTTCGGGAACCACACCCAGGAGATCTATAGCCAGTATCTCCAGCATATCCTCCACGTCCATCATATCGCCCCGCTTTACCATATCCGGGCGGACCCGATTGATGATAAGGCGGGGTGGCTCCATCTCAGCCGCCTCCAGAAGACCTATTATGCGGTCAGCATCCCGCACCGCCGCTATCTCCGGAGTGGTCACCACTATGGCCTTGTCAGCTCCCGCCACGGCATTTTTAAAGCCCATCTCTATCCCCGCAGGGCAATCGATAAGGACGTAATCGAACTCTTCTTTGAGCTGCTGTATCAGCTCCACCATCTGTTGTCGGCTTATGGCGGTTTTATCCTTGGTCTGATTGGCGGGGAGGAGAAACAACTGCTCCAGCCGTTTATCCTTGATCAAGGCCTGTCTCAGGCGGCAGCGGCCTTCCACCACATCTAAGATATCGTAGACTATACGGTTTTCTAGACCCATAACCACATCCAGGTTACGCAAACCTATATCCGTATCCACCAGGACTACCTTTTTGCCATAGCCGGCCAAACCTGCACCTATGTTGGCCACGCTGGTGGTCTTCCCCACTCCGCCTTTACCTGAGGTGATGACTATGGCTTCACCCATTTTTCTCCTCCTCTTCCTGATAACGTCTTGAGCCTTTAAAACCGTCTTTATTGCCGCCCAGGGAATATTTTTCTATAATGATCTCTTCGTTTTCCACCCGGGCTATTTCCGGTTCCCGAAAATATAATTTCTTCTTCCTTTTCTCGCCGTCGGGAGAACGGCTCACGTATCCGGCGATTCGCAGCTGTAGGGGCTGGAAGGAAAAAGCTATCACCACCGCCCTCTCATCCCCCTCTGCTCCTGCGTGGACCATCCCCATAAGGTTTCCCATTACTATCACATGGCCGCTGGCTATGATCTCGCCCCCGGGATGGACATCGCCCACCACAACCACATTGCCCGGATACTTATACCTTTGACCTGAACGGACCGTTCGGCAGATAAGATAGGTCCGCCTATTGAGCGGGCTTCCCCTGGTGAGGTGTTCCATGATTTCCTTGCCCCGACCCCTTCCTTTAGCCTCCGGTTTTAAAACCCCCATAGACCTTCCCCCTTGAGGCTGAAGCCTTGGGAATTTTTCTACACAACCCTAGACAAATCCTGCCTTGGGAGGGAAAAAAAATGATAGGCTTTTTCCTCCTCCTTTCTGCCCTATGGAGCAAAAGGGAACACTATTCAACGGAAACCCCGGCGATGGAAGTCTTTAAAACCCTATCTAAGCCGAAATATCGGGCTAAAACTTCCCGGGCCACTATACCGGCGGAATCACCCCCATGACGGGCATACTCTATGATGACCGCCACCGCCACCTGGGGATCGTCATAGGGGGCGAAAGCTATGAACAAGCCGTAAAAGTCCCTGTTCTTGTCGTCCCCAGCCAAACCTGTCTGGGCAGTGCCGGTTTTGGCTGCCACCTTTATGTGGGGAGGAAAATCCTGAAACAAGAAGGAGGCAGTACCTTCCGGCGATTGGGTCACTTCCAACATGGCCCGGCGAACTAATTCCATGGCCTCAGGGGACACCTTGACTCTTTCCACCTCCTGGGGAAAAAAAGCCTTCTTTATAGTCCCATCGGGTCCTATGACCTTTTCTACAAGGTAGGGGCGCATCCTTTTGCCTCCATTGGCCAGGGTGGCCACATAATTGGCCAACTGGAGGACAGTGAAGCTGTTATCCCCCTGTCCGATGGAGGTGTTAAAGGTTTCATACAGCTGCCAATTTGTATAAAAGTTATAATTTATCCTGTACTCCTCCCTGATGGCCTGCAATTCCCTCTCTTTCTGCCGCAACAGCTTTTCCCTTTCTCCTGGGGCAGCAGAGGATAAAAGCTCGCTGTACTTTCTCTCAATGGCGGCCTCCTTATTTTTAAGCCATCTGTCCCAGTAAGGAGCGTTTACCTCCTTTTTCCATTGAGGGTTGGGCATGATACCCTTGGCTTCCCCTTCCAATCCCAGGATTCCTGTAGGTTCCCCCAAACCGAATTGCCTGGCCACATCGGCTATTTTATCTATGCCGGTGAGATCCCCCAACCATTGGAAATAAGTATTGCAGGATACTGCCATCCCCCGGAAGAGGTTGACCGTGCCGTGCACTGACCAGCAGGTGATCCCTCCGGGTTTGGGGTAACGACCTCCGCAGTATATGGTATCCTGGGGCTTTATCACCCCTGCGTCCAGGGCAGCCAGGGCAGTTATGGGCTTGAAGGTGGAGCCAGGAGGATAGGTCCCCTGAACAGCCCGATTGAATAGGGGTCGAAGCCTGGCATCGTTATAATAAGCGATCTTTTTGCTATAGTTGCCGTTGACAAAATCGTTGGGATCAATATCGGGTTTGCTGGCCAAAGCCAGGACCGCCCCTGTCTTGACGTCCAGCACCACCCCTGCCCCTCCCCCTGCCTTGGGATTTTGCAGCTTGGTGGCCGCTATTACCCTATCCATGGCCGCCTCCAACGCCTGTTGTAGATCCAGGTCTATGGTCAGCTGAACTGTATCTCCAGGGGTGGGGGGCAGGGTGACCAGATCCCTCACTTTACGGTTTAAAGCGTCCACCTCCACCTGTTGGGCCCCCTTTTTACCCCTAAGCCCCAAAGGCTGGCCGTTCTCGTCCTCTTCATATTCTACAAAGGCCTCTATTCCGCTCTTCCCTATCCTGTCGTGGATGCCATATCCCTTTTCTTTTCTCGCCTTTAACTCCTCTTGGCTGATCTGCCCCACATAGCCCAAGAGGTGTCCTGCCAGAGGGCCATGGGGATAATATCTCTGGGGCTCCCTCAGTATGTTGACCCCTGGTAATTCCTTCCGATGCTCCTCCAGCCGGGTTATTATAGCCAGGGATTGGGGATCGCTGGCCGGCATCTTTTTTATGGCTACAGGCTGGTAACGAGAGGGGTTTTGCGCCACTTTATCTTTAATGGCTTCTGGGGTAACCTCCGGATCATTCAAAAGTAGGGAAAGGTTCCGGGCGGTGGCCTCCAGCTCCTCGGGGTTAGAAGGGGGACTAAAGGTGACGACAAAAACCGGCTGGCTGGTGGCCAGAACCCGACCCCGCCTGTCCAGCACTTCCCCCCGGGGAGCTTCTATGGAATAGACCCTTATGCGGTTCTCCGCTGCCTGTTTGGTGAATTTCTGCACGTTTAGGATCTGGAGATAGAAAAGCCGAGATATCAACAAAGAAAAGACAAACCCCACCACGAGGGTGTAGATTTTAACCCTCCGGGATAAGTTTACTCTCCAGCCTTCCTTCTCCCTCTTTTCCATGACACCCCTCCCCTTAGGAGGATGAAGAGGATCAAGGTTAAACTGCTGGTATAAAGGGCTGTAGGGAAGATTATATTGACAATTCCAGGTAAAAGGGGATAACGGAACCCCGCCAGACGTCCCGGCAGGAGTAAAAAGAGGTAGTGCAGCCAGACTGAGATAAAGGCCAGGAGAGTGGGAGCCCAGGGATTTTCGGGATTCAGCCACTGCCCAGCATAGCCTACTAAATAGCTGTTGAGGGTGCGGCAAAAGGTGTTGAGGCCCAGGAACCTTCCCAGCAGGATATCCTCCATCAGTCCGTAAATAAAGCCCAGGCGGGCTCCGGGCAAAGGGCCCTCTATGAAGGCGTAAAGGGTGAGGATAGCGGTTAAAAGGTCAGGCTTGACTCCTGCCACCTTTAAATAAAAGGGGAATGCGCTCTGTAAGATTAAAACCCCTATACCCAGAAGGATCAGAAGAAATAATTGCATTCACATATCTTCCTCGAGTTTTTAGATGATGACCAACACCTCTTCCAGACGGTCAAAATCCACAAAGGGGGCGATTATGGCTTTTTTCATAAGCCCGTCGGGCTCCGTCACTATCCTCACTATAACCCCGATCGGAATCCCTTTGGGGAAAACCCCACCCAACCCTGAAGTGATCACCCTCTGGTTCTCTTCCGCCGGCGCTTCCTTGGGGATATGGATCATCTGCAGGTAGCCTTTGAATTCAGGGCTGCCCTCCACCACCCCCGGGGTACGGTTTTCTAAGATGAGCCCCCCTACAGCGCATTCCCTATCAGTGATCAACAGCACTTCGGCGGTGTTGGGGGATACTTTCACCACCCGGCCCACCAACCCCTTGGAGGTGATCACCACCTGCCCCCTCTTTATGCCCTGCCTTTCCCCCTTGTCCAGGGTTAAGGTGCTGTACCAGTTGGTGGGGTTCCTGCCGATAACCCTGGCAGCCACGAATCTGAAATCGCTTCCCTGGGTTTCGGCGAAGTGCAGGAGTTCCTTGAGCCTCTGGTTTTCCAGCCGGTGTTCCTCCAGCTGGATGTTGAGGGCCTGCAACCTTTCCAATTCCCTTTTCAAGGCCCGGTTCTCTTCCTGTAAACCCCGCCAACTTTTGAGACCCTCTATCCAGCCATAGGCCCGGCTGCCCACTGTGGCCACAACCTTCTGGACCGGAGCCAGCCCTTCCCGGAAGGCTATTTCCAAAAAGCCCAGGGAATCCCTTCGCCACCCGGTGGCCCCCATTAAAAAAAGGGCCAGGCCTCCCAACAGCATCCATAGAAAGAGGGAATAGCGCCTCCGAGGGAACAAATTCCCTCCCCCCTTACCAGGCCCGGGAGGTGCTGAGGGAAGTCTTTTTCAAGATATCTATATTTTCCAGAGCTTTTCCTGTACCCACCGCCACCACTGTGAGGGGGTCTTCGGCCAGGTGCACCGGCATGCCCGTCTCTTTGCTGACCAGCCGATCCAAACCCCAGAGCAGGGCTCCGCCACCAGCCATCACTATACCCCTATCCATAAGGTCGGCGGCCAGCTCTGGGGGGGTACGCTCAAGACACACCCTTATAGCTTCCAAGATGGCGGCCACCGTCTCGGTCAGAGCCTCCTTTATCTCCACCGCGCTTATCTCCACAGTTTTGGGCAGTCCCGTCACCAGATCCCTACCCCTTACAGGGTAAAGCCTTTTTTTGCGCTCTTCATCCTCTTCTGTATCTCCGAAATAAGCCGCACCTATCTCTATCTTTATCTCTTCCGCTGTCCTTTCCCCTATCATGAGGTTATAAGTCCGCTTTATATACTGGGCTATGGCCTCGTCCATCTCGTCTCCGCCCACCCTGACGGAGCGGCTGGTGACGATATCCCCCAAGGAGATCACCGCCACTTCGGTGGTGCCTCCGCCTATATCCACAATCATATTGCCCGTAGGTTCTGATACAGGCAGTCCCGCCCCTATGGCTGCAGCCATAGGCTCCTCTATAAGGTAGGCCTCTTTAGCTCCGGCCTGAAAGGCTGCTTCCCGGACTGCCCTGGCCTCCACCGGCGTAACCCCTGAAGGCACCCCTATAACCACCCGGGGTCTTGTCAGAAAATTCCTGCTTATGGCCGCCTTTATGAATTCCCTCAACATGGTCTGGGTTATATCGAAATCGGCAATAACCCCATCCTTCAAGGGCCTCACCGCTATGATATTTCCGGGAGTGCGGCCTATCATCTTCTTGGCCTCTTCCCCTACGGCCAGCACCTCTCCTGTGCCCCTCTGGATGGCCACCACCGAAGGTTCCTTGAGCACCACTCCCTTATTGCGGACATATACCAAGGTATTGGCTGTGCCCAAATCTATGCCTATATCGCGAGCGAAAATCATACCCTTTACTCCTTCCTCTAGATTTGGCCCTTCCCATTATAGTACACCCTTCCAGCCCGGCCACAACAGGTCAATTGGCTCCTTCAGAGGAGATTTTTTTCTTTAAAACTGAAGTAGACCCCGTCTCCGATGATGATATGATCCAGCACCTGAATGCCCAAAATCCTCCCGGCCTCCACCAGCCGCCTGGTGACCCCCACATCCTCTTCACTGGGGGAAGGATCTCCGCTGGGATGGTTATGGACTAAAATTATGGCAGCTGCGCTGCGCCTTATGGGATCCTTGAACACCTCCCGAGGGTGCACCAGGGAGGAGTTCAGGCTGCCTACGGATACGGTATCTATGGCTATGATCCTGTTCTTCACATTTAAAGAGACGGTCCGGAACACTTCCCTATCCAGGAACCGCATCTGGTCCATCAGCAACCTGGCCACATCCTGAGGGCCCTTTATGGGTTCCTGATGGAAAATAAAGTGGTTTAAGCGTCTGCCCAGTTCCAGGGCTGCCTTGATCTGAGCGGCTTTAGCCAGGCCCACCCCTCGTTCTTTTTGTAACTCCTCCAGGGGGGCGATGGCCAGGAAAGCCAGGCCTTCCGGCCTGGACAGGAGGCGATGGGCCAGGTCCAGGGCCGTTTCCCGTCTGGTGCCGGTACGCAGGAGGATGGCCAGGAGTTCCGCTTCTGAAAGAGCACCTGGGCCCTCCCGTAACAGCCTCTCCCTTGGCCTTAAGTGCTGGGGCATCTCCTTCAGGGTGGGTTTTTTCTTCCACAATCTAATCGCCCATTTCTTCCCAGATATTGAGGCCGAACTGGACCAGCAGTTCCGCCAGGGATACTAAAGGCAGCCCAACTACATTGAAGTAGTCGCCCTTTATCTCCTTCACCAGGAGGGCCCCCCTTCCCTGGATACCATAAGCCCCTGCTTTATCCAGGGGCTCGCCGCTGGCCACATAAGCCCTTATCTCTCTTTTGGTAAGGGGCCGGAAGGTCACCTCGGTCACGGCATGGCTTGCCCTGGCCATGCCGTCGGGGGAGCGCACCACCGCCACCCCCGTATACACCAGGTGGGTCCGGCCGCTCAAGAAGCTCAACATGGCCGCTGCCTCTGCTGCTGACCCGGGTTTTCCCAGGACCCTGCCTTCGCACACCACCAAGGTGTCGGCCCCCACTATCAAGCATCCGGGGAATTTGGGTAGGAGGGACCAAGCTTTGGCCAGGGCCAAGGCCTCCACCCTGGCAGCAGGGGGAAGGTGTTTAAAGGTTTCCTCTTCCACCTGGCTGGGGTGAACTTCAAAGGAGAGCCCCAGGCCTTCCAGCAGCTCCCTCCTCCGGGGCGAAGCGGAAGCCAGCACCAGTCTTATATCCTTCGTCCCAGCCATAGCGAGTCCCCCCTCTACATTCGCTAAATTTCATCAAAATCCTTTTTATCCTGGATAAAGCAGGCCCGGGCATCGGCTATCATGTATAGGGATCCGGTTATTAAAATCAAATCTTCATCCTCTGCCTGATCCAGGGCCCTCGCCACCGCCCCCTCCACTTCCGATACGATCTCCGCCTCCCGGCCATAAGCTTTGACAAAATCGGCTATCTTCTCCCAGTCCCCAGCCCTGAAGCTGTTGGGTCGGGTAACTATAACCTTTTTAGCCCCCGGCACCAATTGGGCTACCACTTTTTCCCTTTCCTTGTCGGCCAACATGCCTATGACCAAGATGTAGGGCTGGAGGGGAAAGAGCTCGTCCATGGCTTCCCTTAGACGGCAAGCCCCGTCATAATTATGAGCCCCATCTATGACCACCATGGGTTTGCTGGAAACTATTTCTAACCTCCCAGGCCAGCAGGTTTTTTCCAAGCCCCTTTTTACGTGCTCCTCCTCTATCGCCAGACCCCGGTGAAGGAGGGCAGCCTCCACACAGGTTACTGCCAGGGCGGCATTTTTCACCTGGTGCCTCCCCAGAAGGCGCACCCGCAGCCCTTTATATTCCCTGGTGAGCCCCCGGAGGTTAAAAGTGCAGCCGCAGAGGTCCGCTCGTTCCACTTCGCAGGTCACGTCTTTTCCCACAATATATAAAAGGGCCCCTTTATCCCGGCAGGTCTCCTCTATTATGTCCAGGGCTTCAGGGGCTTCAGCTCCGGTGACCACTACACCGCCTTTTTTTATGATCCCGGCTTTTTCCCTGGCTATGGAGTCCAGGGTAGGGCCGAGATAATCCATATGGTCCATGGCCACATTGGTGATCACGGTGACCAGGCTGGTGTCTATGACATTGGTGGAATCAATCCTGCCCCCCAGCCCTACCTCCAGGACCCCTATGTCCACCTCTTCTTCAGCAAAATATTCCAAGGCCAAGGCGGTATTCACTTCGAATTCGGTAGGGTGTTCAAACCCCTCCTGTACCATGTCTTCTAAGATAGGTCTGAGATGCTCCATGAGCTGGGCCAGCTTTTGGGGCGAGATCAGAGCCCCGTTGATCCGCATTCTCTCCCTGTAGGAGTGGAGATGGGGGGAGGTAAAGAGGCCCACCCGGTACCCGGCCTCCTGTAAAATGCTGGCCACCATGGAGGCCACCGAACCCTTGCCGTTGGTTCCTCCCACGTGGATAAAGGACATGTTGTCCTGGGGTGAGCCCAAGCGCTGGGTGAGCTCTTTTATGCGCTCTAAACCGAAATTATAGCCATACTGGGTTAACTGGCGGAGGTAGGCCAGGGCCTCTTTATATTCCATTTTTCTTCCCCCCTTTACCGCAAAGCCATGAGCCTTCTCTCTATGGCTTCCCTCTTTTTCCGCATCTCTTCGGCCTTGGCCTGTTCTTTTTTTACCACCTCAGGCGGGGCCTTTAGGCGGAAATCGCTGCGGGCCAGTTTTTCTTCGGAACGCCCAAGTTCCTCCAGTACTTCGGCGAGCTCCTTCTCCAGACGGGCCCTTTCCTTAGCCAAATCTATCAGTCCGGCCAGGGGCAGGTATATCTCCACTCCCCCTGCCACAGCAGTGGCTGCTTGAGCCGGGGGGGCTGGCAACTCTTCCCGTATCTCCACCTGGCTGGCCCAGGCCAACCTCTCCAGGTGGGGAGCCAGCTGAGCCAAGGTCTCCCTGACAGCTCCTCCTTCGGCCACCAGAATGACCGGGGCTGACTTCCCGGGGGATACGTTCATTTCGCTCCGCAGGTTGCGGATGGCCCTGGTGACCTCCATAAAGGTGTCAAAAAGCCTCTCCAGGGCTTCGTCCCGCCATTTATCTTCAGGCTGGGGCCAAGGGCCGAACATTATGCTCCCCCTCTTTCCAGGGAGATGCTGCCATATCTCCTCGGTGATAAAAGGCATGAAGGGGTGCAGGAGCAGGAGGGTCTGACCCAAAACCTCCACCAATACCCTCTGGGCCACCTTTCTGGCCTCCCCTGATCCGTAAAGGCGGGGCTTTACCAGTTCCACATACCAGTCGCAGAACTCCCCCCAGAGGAACTCGTAGATGGACTGGGCAGCCTTCCCCACCTCATAGGATTCCAGGGAGGAGTCCACCTTCAGGATCAGGTTTTGGAGGCGGCTTAATATCCAGCGGTCTGCCAATTCCAATTGATCTCCTGCTATAGGGCCAGGTTCAAAATCCTTTAAATTCATAAGGGCAAAGCGGGCTGCGTTCCAGATTTTATTGGCGAAATTTCTCACACCCTCCAATCGTTCGGGGTGAAAACGCACATCATTTCCTGGGGTGCTTCCGGTTATCAGCATGTAGCGCAGGGTATCGGCTCCGTACTTGTCCAGGACCTCCAGGGGGTCTATTCCTGTACCCCGGGATTTGCTCATCTTCCTTCCCTGGGCATCCAGGATCAACCCGTGGATCAGCACCTCCCTGAAGGGCACCTCCCCCATGAATTCCAGCCCCATCATGACCATGCGGGCCACCCAGAAGAATATTATATCCCGGCCGGTGACCAGCAGGTCTGTGGGATAAAAGGCCTGCAGCTCCGGGGTCTTCTCGGGCCATCTCAGGGTGGCAAAAGGCCAGAGGGCAGAACTGAACCAGGTGTCCAGCACGTCGGGATCCTGGATGAGGGCGGTGCTGCCACAGGAAGGGCACTGGGCGGGATCTTCCAGGGCACAGATCTCCTCCCCGCATTGCTGGCAGTACCATACGGGAATCCGGTGACCCCACCATAGCTGCCGGGAGATGCACCAGTCCTTTATATTTTCCAGCCAATTTATATATATTTTGGTAAACCTTTCAGGTATAAAGCGCAGCTTCCCTTCCTGGACCACCTTAAGGGCGGGGAGGGCCAGGGGTTTCATTTTAAC
>Ga0209836_100077_pt1 | contig 17908 bp, 12 predicted proteins | sample ElbSprsedimmetaG_FD_184147 | JGI IMG/M metagenome (GOLD analysis project Ga0209836, IMG submission 184147) | Hot spring sediment bacterial and archeal communities from California, USA to study Microbial Dark Matter (Phase II) - Elbow Spring... ... | reverse complement strand
GTTTCCCTTTGTGTTGCATCTCTCTGCCCTGAGCAAGGAAAACCTCTACCGCAGTGACGGCACGGATCCCTCGGTGTATGAGGAAATTGCCGAAGAGGTGCGGCGAGAAGGCGGTGTGGCTGTCTGGCACGATTGGCTCCGCACTTGGCAATTTGTGACGCCAGAACTCCTTGCGGATCCGTGGGCCGCGGAGAACTGGTTCCGCGGGATGTGCCGAGCTTTCCGGGAGGCAGGGCTCCCTGTCCTCCTTTGCATGCAGACCATGGGAATGGTCCTTGCTTCCGTGCGTGAGCCAAACGTCGTTTCCGGCCGAAGCTACACCGACCACCTGTTTTCCCAGAGGATTGCCTTGGACAAAGCCAAGGCGACGGAACCCGGGATCGAAAAAGCCTGGACCCGTTCCGTGGATGTTTGGCAGCAGAACCTCCTTGTGGGTTTTGTCCAGTGGGCCTTTGGGCTTCGCCCTTTTCACGACCTCTTTTTGAGCTCATTCCACGAGGGGTTTGGCGGGGAACGCGCAGGCGAGGAAGCGACCCTCCGGGCCCTATCTTGCGGGCCGGTCGGGTTCGGCGATGCCTTGAGGAAGGCCGATCGCAAGCTTCTTGGCCGGCTTATCCTGCCCCAAGGCCTCCTTGCCCAACCTGAGCATCCGCCCATTCCGATTTGGTCCAGTTTGTTCACGGAGACACCGCAGTTTTGGAGCGCCCGCCGCGCCGGCGAAGTCTTCTGGGTATACTGGATTGTCCTGAACTTAGGGAAGGAGGAACGGAGGGTTCGCGTGGAGCTCCCGCTTTCCAACGATTTCCTTGTTTGGGATCCTTGGCGTAAGGAGCTCACCTCAGATTTGGTTCCGATTCCGCCGGAAGGGCTGGCTTATCGCGTGCTTCTTCCGGTGCGCAAAGGCATTGGGCTTCTTGGCCTTTCGGACCTTTTGGTGCCGGCTCCAAGCCGCCTTGCCTGGGAAGTGCGTTGGGAAGGGAAATGGGTGTGGGAAGTGAGTCGGGACGGTCCTTTCCCCTGGGCTCTCCGCGGGGGCCGGATCGTCCCAGCGGAGGAAGTTCTGGAGCTTCGCAGGAGGGAAACATGAGGAAAGCGGTGCTTTGGGTAGGTTTGGTGGCGGTTGTGTTCTGGGGATGGGCCCAAAAGGGCCCCATCAATTTGGCCATAATTTGGCACCAGCATCAGCCCCTTTATTGGAATCGGCTTACCGGCGAGTACGAGCTCCCTTGGGTACGGGTCCACGCCGTCCAGGAATACATCGATTCGCCCAAAATTCTCTTGGAGTTCCCGGGTATTAAGGTGACCTATAATCTCCAGCCGAGCCTCCTTTGGCAGCTTTTGGACTACGCGGAGATCACGGAGGAGGAGCGGGCCAAAGGCGGCCTTTATGAGCTCATCGGCGCCGTGGATAACCACCTTAAGTGGACCTGGACCCTTATTTGTGATCCGGCTTCTTTGAACGAAGAGACCCGGGCGGCCATGCAGGAGCAGTTCTTCTGGATCAACCCGTACATGCTCCGGCCCGGCGGGAAGTACTACGACCCGCGCTACGCTGAGCTCAACCAAATCAAAGGCCAACGCAGGCTCACGGATCAGGAGCTTTTGGACGCTTCTGGGCTTTTCCTCCTTTGGCAGATCTCGCCCGAGCTTCACGGGGATCTTGGGCTCTTGGACCTGCGGGGTAAATCCAATTGGACCGCGGAAGACATCGTCCGGGTCATCCGCGCCCAGCATGAGGTGATCACCCGGGTGGTGGACTACTACCGCCGGGCCCAGGAAGCGGGAGCTGAGCTCATCACGAGTCCCTTCTACCACCCCATCCTTCCGATCCTCGCGGAGTACGGCTGGGACGAGGACATCTTCGGCCAGGTTGAGCTTGGGCAAGCCCAGCACGAAAGGCTTTTTGGGAAGAGGGCTTTGGGCGTTTGGCCTCCGGAGCAAGCTGTTTCAGAAAAGGCTGTTTTGCTCCTCGGCCAGGCCGGGTTCCGCTGGACCGTGGCGGATGAGTGGACCCTGGGCGCGGCTTTGGGCCGGCAGCCCACCCGCGCAGAGCTCGCCCAACCTTGGCGGTTTGGGGAGATCACTGTTTTCTTCCGCGACCACAACATCTCCGACAAAATTTCCTTTTCCTACGGCAACAAACCTACTTCCGAGGCTGTGGCGGACTTCATGGCCGAAATCAAGCGCTACTGGGACACCCTTCCTGACCCCGAAAACCATGTGGTCGTGGTGGCTCTGGACGGCGAGAACTGGATGTTCATGGCTGGCTACCCTGATAACGGCCGGGAGTTCCTGCGCGCCCTCTATGGGGCGCTTCTGCGTACGGAGTGGGTGCGCACCGTGACTCCGGCAGAGTTTTTGGCCTCTCGGCCGGCTACCGCGGTCCTCCCGCGCCTCCCCACCGGGTCCTGGGCTGGGGACCTCTCCACCTGGCAAGGCGAACCCGAAGAAGACATGGCTTGGGAAAGCTTGGCTAAGGCCCGGGAGGCGGTGTTCGCCCGGGACCCCAACCCCGCGGCCTTGCGCGCCCTCTATGCCGCGGAAGGCTCGGACTGGTTCTTCTGGTACGGCGATGACTGGGACTCCGGCACCGACGACCTCTTCGACTGGCTCTTTAAGGCCCATCTTGTGGGCGCGTACCGGGCTTCCGGATATACCGAGGCGGAGATTCCTCAGGTCCTTTTCCTGAGGCTGCGTATCCCCTTCCGCACGAACCTCGGAGAGGTGAAGCCTACGCTCGATGGCCGCATTACCGACCTCAAGGAATGGGTCGAGGCTTCGGTCTATAGCGGCAAAGGTCTCCTCGACAAATTCGCCGTGGCTTACGGTGAAAGCTACCTCTATGTGCGGGTGGACCTCAGGCGGCCAGCAAAAGAGTTCATCGGCTCGAATCTTCGGCTTGTTCTTTACGCGAGCGGAAAGCCTGGGGAAGCGGCGAACATCCTTACCCGGCACGCCAAGATTCAACTGGGCTTTGCCTTTAGTTCTGCGGTGGAGCTGGAGTTCGCTAAAGTGAAGACCGACGGCGCCGGCTACGTCTTCCGCTACGGCGCGGACGGCAAAGGCGGATGGCGTCTTGCTTCGCCGGTGCGGACGCTCCTTTACCGCAAGGCCGCAGTAGACGAAGTAGTGGAGTTCATGGTCCCATTTGAGGAGCTTGGCGTGGAGCCCGGGCAGAGCTTCACTTTGGCTGTGGTTTTAGAGCGGCCGGGCGAGGTTTTGGGTCAGGCGCCAGAGCGGCCACTTTTCGCGCGCATTCCCACCCTCATCCGCGGAACCGAAATCTGGGCCATGGTGGACCCAAAGGGCGACGATTTTGGGCCCGGAACCTACGTTTATCCCCTGAACAAAGTCTTTACGGAGGCGCCGGGGCTCTTTGATCTCACTCGTTACGCCGCCTACGACGCGGGCGATGCCTGGCAGCTGGCCTTCGATTTCCCAGCTTTACCGAACCCCTGGAACGGCCCGCATGGCTTTTCGCATCCCATTATCTTCGTGTACCTCGACGTGAGAGAAGGCGGCCGCACCGACGCCCACGAGGAGGGAAAGGCCGCGCAGGTGGCGTTCGATCCGAATCACCCCTGGGATTACGTGATCAAGATCGCAGGTTGGCCCGGTTATGGTCGGCATCTGTGGACGGCTGCGGGTGAAGGGCCGTTCCTCGTGGATGTGGCGAGCGACCCTAAGCGCGGCCGGATCATCGTGACAATCTCAAAGAGCCTCATTCCTGAGATCCGCGGCTGGCACTACGTGCTCGTGGGCTCCCAGGACGGTTACGGACCCAACCACATTCGGCCGATTGGGAAGGCGCCGGGCGAGTGGACCGGCGGCGGCTGTCCTGATCCCATGTGGGCTCCCCAGCTCTACGACATCCTCGCTTCCACCGTGGAGGACCAGAAAGCCCAGCTGGGAAGCTATGTGCCGGGGAAGAGTTACGCAGTGCTTCGCCCGGTAGAGGTGAAGTGAGGTCCGCATGAAAAAGGCGGGGTTTGCTGCGGTCTTTTTCGGGATCATTCTAGGCTTCTTTGGGCAAGTCTTGGCTCAAGAATGCCCACCTTTTACCGTCGCCGTCACGTTCCGCTACGTGCCTCTTCCCGAAGAGGAGATCCGCTCGGTGAGCCTGAGGGGCACGTTTAATAACTGGGGTGAGTGGCCGATGGAAAAGCAGCCCGACGGCTCCTGGGCTCTCACTGTATGCTTGGAGCCTGGCGAATACCAGTACAAGTTCTACATCAACGGCCAGTGGCCCAAGGACATGGCCACTGCCCGGGGTGGCGGCCCCGTGGATCCCGAAGCCCACGGCTACGTGGATGACGGTTTTGGTGGGCAAAACGCGGTTCGCATCGTTACGCTTCCCGTGGAAACCTTCTTCGCCCACCACGACCCGGCAAACCCTGCCTTCCTCTGCCGCGCGGACGGACGGTGGGTGGTACGCATCCTTGTCGCTCCCGGATTCGTCGAGGCCATTACCCTCGTTACTGACCGCGGTTCTTGGCCTATGGAAAAACAGCTCCTCTGGGAAAACGGCGAGATGTGGCGCGTTTCCTGCGACCTTCCATTCGGGTTTTCGTACCGTTTTCATATCCGCCTTTTGGGCGGGGAGGAAGAATGGCTTCCCCAAGAACGTTCGACTTTCCTTGCCCCCAAGGAGGACCCATTTCCCCAACTTCCCTGGGTGGGAAAGACCGTGGGCTACCAAATCTTTCCTGACCGTTTTTACAACGGTGATCCTACAAACGATGCGCTGGCCTTAACCACTGATGAGGCGAACTTCAGCCCGTTTGCTCCTGCCCCGATTCTTTCTGCCTGGGATGACCCAATCACCCCGCTTCATTGTTGTCACCAGTATTTCGGCGGCGACCTTCGGGGGATAATGGAGAAGTTGGACTATTTGGCCGAGCTTGGCGTGGGCTTGATTTACCTGAACCCAATTTTCTCCTCGGGCAGTGCTCACGGCTACGACGCCCATGATCTTTTAGAGGTTGCGCCACGCCTGGGCACGAAGGACGAACTCCGCGCGCTTTTGGACGAGGCCCATGCCCGAGGGATGCGGGTGATCTTCGATTTTGTTCCCAACCATACCGGGGTGGGGTTTTGGGCCTTCCAGGACGTGGTGAAACGCGGCCCAGAAAGCCCATATTGGGACTGGTACTTCATCCATCGCTGGCCCTTTACCCCCGGCGATGGCACGGCCTACGAGGGGTGGTGGGGACTGGGAAGCCTTCCTAAGCTCAATACCGCAAATCCCGAGGTTTTCGGTCACCTTCTCCAGGTGGCCCTCTACTGGCTCGATTTCGGTTTTGACGGGATGAGGATTGACGTTCCCAATGAACTTGTCAATGCCAAGGAGTTCTTCGCCCATCTTCGCGCCGAAGCGAAGGCTAAGAAGCCCGACTGTTACATCGTGGGCGAGATTTGGCAAATTGCTCCGGAATGGGTGCGGGGCGATCTCTTTGACTCGCTCATGAATTACGCCCTGGGGCGGGACATCCTCCTCCGCTACGCCAAAGGAGAACTAAGCGGAGAGGAGGCGCTCGCCCGGCTTTCCCGCTACTACGCCGCTTATGGGGAAAACGTGACGGCCATGGGCTTTAACCTCGTGTCTTCCCACGACACCTCCCGCATGCTTAGCGACCTTGGCGGCGGGGACCTAAACGATACCCCATCGGCCGAGGTATTAGCCCGCTTCAAACTCCTTGTCACTTTGCTGTATACTCAGCCGGGCATGCCCGTGATCTTTCAGGGCGAAGAGCGGGGACTCTTGGGACAGAAAGGAAACTTCGACGCCCAGCGCTATCCTATTCCTTGGGACCGTCTGAACTCTGAGGTCTTCGCGCATTTCCGAAAACTAGCCCAATGGCGAGCGGCGCTTCCTGAGCTCACCGAAAGCAAAATTCGGGTGTTTTCTGCAAAAGGACCAGTTTTGGCGTACTTCCGGGGCGAAGGGGACAGAGTGGTCGTGGTGGCCAATAATTCCTCCCGGCCTGTGCCCTTCCCCCTTCCGGAAGGGAGGTGGCAAGTACTAGAATCCGGGGCGGTGCTCCAGAAAAGCACCATAGTTCCCCCGCTTCATGCCTGGGTTCTTGTACGGGAAAAATGAGCGGGGGAGAAAGGAGGGTGAAGGAAGGAAAACTGCGTAGTTAAGGAAAAGTTTGGGCGGCGATTCAGGAGGTTCAGAAATTTGGTGGGTGACGTTACTTTTGGCGGTTCTGGGATTGACGGGCCTGGCGCAGACCTGTCCTCCAGGGAAGTTTCCCGTTACGTTCCGGTACGTTCCCCTTCCCGGTGAGCTCATCCGCTCGGTGAGCCTGAGGGGCACGTTTAATAACTGGGGCGAGTGGCCAATGGAAAAACAGCCCGACGGGTCCTGGGCTATCACCGTATGCTTGGAGCCTGGCGAATACCAGTACAAGTTCTACATCAACGGTCAGTGGCCCAAGGACATGGCCACCGCCCGGGGTGGCGGCCCTGTGGATCCCGAGGCCCACGGCTACGTGGATGATGGCTTTGGTGGACGGAACGCTATCCGCCGCGTGGGGACAAAAATTTCTGGCCTGTGGGACTTCAAAATCCGTGTTCTTCCCTCGCCTCTTGTGGACCACAACAACCTGAACCTCACCCTTGCCTACGGCAGCTATACACTGACCAGTCTTTCGAAGTTCGGATGGGGCGGGACGTTCAACGAACAGGGGTTCGAGCTTTCGGGCTTGGTTTTGGGGGCCACGGAGCTCAAAGCTGGGATGTACTTCGATCCTCAGGCGATCAGGTACAAGCATACGTTCCTGGAGCTGAAACCCCCGCTCTTCGGGCTGGACCTCACGGCAAAAGCGGAGCATTGGGTCGAAGGGTATCTCCCCGACAATCGCTGCCCTGTGCCTGTGAAGTTCCGGTACCTCCCGGCTCCCGGCGAGAACGTGACCTCGGTTAACGTAGCTGGCGATTTTGATGGCTGGGATCCGTCCGATCCTGCTACTGCCATGCAGTATGATCCAGCCACAGGCGAATGGTCGGTGATCATCTATTTGACGCCTGGGGCTCACCAATACAAATACGTGATCAATGGAAACTGGCCTAACGATATGCAAAATGACCACCCTGTGACCGGTGGCCCGGTGGATCCCGACCTTGGCGATTGGTACTTAAACTACGTAAACGACGGCTTTGGCGGAAAGAACGCGGTACGAGTAATCCGTGCCCCCTGCAATGCCGTTGACACACGGTCTGTGACTTTCCGTTATGTGCCCGCTGAGGGGGAAACCGTCAACTCGGTGAACGTAGCCGGCGATTTTAATAACTGGAGTTCATCGGCTGCGGCGATGTCTTATGATCCCGGGAAAGGTGAGTGGTCGATCACTTTGTATTTGACCCCAGGCCCTCACCAGTATAAGTACGTGATCAACGGAAATTGGCCAGGGAACATGGCTACTGATCATCCGATAACGGGTGGCCCAGTAGACCCGGATGCGCAAGGGTACTACAACGGCAACGCCGTGCGGTTCGTGGGCGACCCGATGCCCTCCTACATGCGCTACACCTTGAGCGCTAAATTCGGAAATCTCGAGGGAATCTTGCGCTTCGAGGACTGCTGCTGTGGCATCATGTTCAAGGACCTCGCCCTTAAAGCTACGAGCCTCTCCCTCTGCTGCGGCATCACCTACGACGCCAAACTTTCCTTCACCAAGGCGGGGTTCCAGCACCTCAAGCTTTCCTTTGACGACCTCTTCAGCCCCTGCTGCGGCATCTTCCTGGGCTTGGACGTGGAATTCGGTACAGCGTTCAAGAAAGTCTCCCCGCGCTTCTCTTGGCCCGGGATCTCCGGGTGCTTCACGGTATATGGGAACGCCGTGATGAGCGGCTTTGCCTTCCAGGGCATCGAGATCTACGGGTGGAAGCTCCGCTGCGATATCGGGAACTGTCAATACGTTGAGGTTCTCACCGCCCTCAACGTGGCCAAAATCGAGGAGATTTTCCAGGCCGACATCTTCAAGGACGATGAGTACGAGATGGTAAAACTTGGGTTCTGTGGCCCTGCCTGCTGCGGCGGCAACTGGACCCTTACGGTCACCGCCTTCTTCGGGCCAAGTGGCAAGATCTTCGATATCACCCGGATCTGGGTGGACACTTGGGTACCCATTTTCTCGAACCTCACCCTTGTGGCCAATTTCTCCAGTCTCGGCGAGGGCTACGTGGGCTTTGAGTTCAAGTTCTGAAGCGAGGAAGGGCCGGGGTGGGCGCTCCCGCCCTGGCCAGACTTAAACTAGCGGTATAATTTGTAAAGCCCGAAAAGGGCGAAAGGAGGTCAGGATGAAGAAGTTGGTGCTGGTTGGATTGTTCTTGGTGGCGGGCTTGGCCTTTGCGGCCACGCCAGGAAAGATCCTGATTTGGGCGGATGACACCCGCGCTCCCGTTTTCCGGGAGATCGGTAAGGCCTACACTGAGAAAACGGGGATCCCCGTTGAGGTAGTAGAGATTCCGTTTGGTCAGATTCGGGATCAGTTTGTGACCGCCGCGCCTACGGGTGAGGGCCCGGACATCATCATCGGCGCCCACGACTGGGTTGGGGAATTGGCGGCAAGCGGGCTTCTCGCGGAGATCCTCCTCCCGCCTGAACTCGCGGCCCAGTTTGATCCCGTGAGCCTTGAAGCCTTCACGTATGGCGAGCTCTACGGGCTTCCCTATGCCCGCGAAGGGGTTGGTCTTCTCTACAACAAGAAGCTCGTTCCCCAGGTTCCCGCTACTTTCGAGGAGTTAGTTGAGCTAGCGCGGAAGCTCACGGATCCCACCCTGCCCCAGTACGGCTTTGTCGTGCAGAACCCTGATCCTTATCACGAGTTCCCGTTCCTCTCCGCTTTGGGCGGCTACGTTTTCGGTTATGACGAGGAAGGGAAGCTGAACCCTTGTGATGTGGGTCTCGACAACCCTGGAGCCATTGCTGGCGCGGAAATCCTTCAGTCCTTGTTCGAAGAGGGCCTGATTCCGGCTGGGCTGGATTGGGATACTTGGACAAGCCTCTTTACCGAGGGTCGGATTGCCATGGTCATCACCGGGCCGTGGTTCGTGGGTCGGGCCAAGGCGGCCGGGATTGACATCGGCGTTGCCCCTATTCCGCCTATCCAGGGGAAGGACCCCAAGCCGTTCGTGGGTGTGCAGGGTGTCATGGTCTCCGCCTTCTCTCCGAACCGCCCCATCGTGTTTGACTTCCTCTTCAACTACTTCGCCACAAAAAATACGATGCTCGCTCTCTACGCCCAAGATCCGCGCATTCCCGCGTTCCTTCCGGCCTACAATGAGGTTGCGGATGATCCGATTCTGAAGGGGTTTGCTGAGTCCATCGCTAATGGTGTTCCTATGCCTAACATTCCGCAGATGTCCGCTGTATGGGGTGCTTGGTCCGATGCCATGGCTTTGATTGGCAACCTCCAGAAGACCCCGGCGGAGGCCCTGAAGGAAGCCGCTGACAACATCCGCGCTACCTTGGGTTGCAAGTGAAAAAAGCAGGGGCGGGGCTAAAAGCCCCGCCCCTTTAGTCATGTCCTTTTTGCGCGGCACTCCTTGGCTTTTAGTTAAAATAGTTTCCCTTTCCGTTCTTGACGCAATCGGGATTTTCTTCGCCGTTCTTTTGGCTTGGGAAGAGAGCTGGCTTTTAGTAGGTCTTCTTTGCGCTGGGCTTTTAGGTCTCAACGTTCTTGCTTTCTCCCGGCGCCTCTATCCCCTCCGGTATCTCGCTCCCGGTCTTTTTTTCATGTTCGTCATGGTTGTCTTGCCTCTGGTTTACACCGTGTACATCTCTATTACCAACTACGCAACCGGAAACATCCTCAGCAAATCCCAGGTAATCACGCTTCTTACCACGCGCTACTATGCCCCGCCTAACGCCCCGACCTTCAATTTCCGGGCTTACGGCGATGAGCACGGGATCTATGCGCTTTACCTCTTTGGGCCAGGTAGTGAGTACGTGCTCTTTCCCGACGGCCGAATCTCCCCCACTTCGGGTCACAACCTCGTTGACCTCGATGGGGATGGTGTTCCCGATCTGCTTGATGGCTATCGCCACCTTTCCATTGCCGAGCTCACCCCATGGTTATCCCAGCTACAGGCTTTGGAGGTGCCCTTCGGCGAGGGCGTCCTGCGCTTGGTCACCTTGAGCACTTTTCGCGTTTATTCTCGGCAATATATCTATGATCCCAAAAACGATCGCCTCGTGGACCTCCGAACAGGCAAGGAATATCTGGCTAAAGGTGGGAACTTCGTCTCCGCGGATGGAGAAAAGCTTGACCCCGGTTGGGTGACGTTCGTGGGCCTTGCCAATTATCTCCGGTTCTTTCGGGATCCCCTTTATAACCGGGCCTTTGTGCGAGTTTTCGCTTGGACAGTGACTTGGGCCGTGCTCACCGTGGTCTTGGGCTTCGCCTTGGGCTTGGGACTCGCTATCCTTCTCAATGACCGGCGGCTGCGGTTCCGCAAGCTTTACCGCTCGCTCCTCATTGTGCCTTATGCCATTCCCGCGTTCATTTCCATCCTCATTTGGCGCGGGTTTTTCAACGTGGAGGTCGGGCTTTTCAACCAGTTGCTAAGTCAGACCTTTGGGGTGCGTGTGCCCTGGCTCACTTCGCCGTTTTGGGCACGCTTTTCCTGCATTCTCACTAACGTTTGGCTCACTTATCCCTACATGATGCTTGTTTCCCTGGGGGCCCTGCAGTCCATCCCGGAGGAGATGTACGAGGCGGCGAAAGTGGACGGCGCCACCGGTTGGCAGAGGTTTGCTCACATCACCTTTCCCCTTCTCCTTGTCTCCGTAGCTCCGCTTCTCATTGGGTCATTTGCCTTCACCTTCAATAACTTCACCCTCATTTGGCTTCTCACGCGCGGTGAACCGGTGGTGGAGATTGGGAGCCGGGCTGGGGCTACCGATATTCTTCTTTCTTACGCGTACAAGCTCGCGTTCATGGGCGGAAGGGGCTCGGAGTACAACATGACCGCGGCCTTGGCCGTGATCATCTTCATCATTGTGGCCCTCATCTCCGGAATCAGCTTTACCCGCACGCGGGCCCTGGAGGAGGTATCCCGTGGCCTTTAGGCGGAGATCTCCGCGCTTTTGGCTGGGAAGGCTCGTGCGCAACCTCCTCGCTTGGATGGCCATTGCCTTTGCCCTTTTTCCCGCGGCCTTCGTTTTGGGCACCTCTTTTGATCCCGCCCAGAACCTGCGTACCGCCTGGATCATCCCCACCCAGCCCACGTTTGCCAACTACCTCTACATTTTTCAGGAACGCCAGGAGATCAATTTCCCCAGGTGGCTGCTGAACACGGTGTACGTGGCAGGGATCACCGCGGTGGTGAGTGTGTTCCTTTGTGCTTTGGGAGCCTATGCTTTTTCGCGGTTCCGCTTCCGCGGCCGCCGATCAGGCCTCCTCACCATCCTCCTTGTCCAGATGTTTCCCCAAACGGTCGGCATGGTGGCCATCTACCTCATCCTTCAGACGCTTGGGAAACAAGTTCCCTGGCTTGGCCTCAACACCCATCCGGGCCTGATCCTCGTGTACTTGGGAGGAGCAATTGGCTTCAATACCTGGTTCATGAAGGGCTATTTTGATACCATCCCCCGTTCTTTGGAGGAGTCGGCCCTGGTGGATGGGGCCACGCCCTTCCAGGCCTTTTGGCGCATCATTCTTCCTGTGGCTCGCCCAATTTTGGCCGTGGTGTTCGTTATCCAGTTCATTTCCGTTTACTCCGAATACCTCCTGGCGAGCTTGATCCTAAAGGGCACGGACAAGTACACGCTAGCTGTTGGGCTTCAGCTTTTCATTGGGGAGGCCTACAATCGCCGCTGGGGCAGTTTTGCCGCGGCGGCGGTAATCGGCGCAGCTTTGATTCTTGTTGTCTTTTATGCTCTGCAGTCCCAGATCATCTCCGGGCTCACTGGCGGCGCCGTCAAAGAATAACTTTTCATTGTGCCAAAACTCGAGCTAGCTCAAACAGCCTAGGATCAAGAGGTTTTCTTTTGCCCGCTACCTCAGAAAGGGGGGTGGTGACCACTTCCCCCTTGATTTGGCCCACGAGAACCCCGTGTTCTCCGCGGGCCAGGGCTTCCACTGCGCCTGCCCCGAGCCTCGTTCCCAAAAGGCGATCAAATCCGCCGGGAGCGCCGCCCCGCTGCACATGCCCCAAAACTGTCACCCGGAGCTCATATCCCAGGTTTTCCCGCTGGAAATATTCCGCGAGCCTTTGGGCATTGTACTCGGCTCCTTCGGCTACAACCACGATGGCATGGGGCTTTCCTCGGGAATAAGCCTCGCGAATGGCTTCAGCCACGGATTCCGGGGAGATCGGAACTTCCGGAATGACCACGGCCTCCGCCCCGCCGGCGATCCCCGCCATAAGGGCCAAATATCCACAGTCCCTCCCCATTACCTCCACCAGAAAGGCACGGTTGTGGGAGGAAGCTGTGGTCTTTAAGCGGTCGATGGCTTCTAAAGCTACGTTCAAAGCGGTGTCCACGCCGATGGTGATATCCGAGCCCCAAAGGTCGTTATCGATAGTGGAAGCCACACCCACCACCGGCACCCCTTCTTGGGAAAGGGCATAAGCACCCTTTTGCGAACCATTTCCGCCGATTACCACAAGGGCCTCGATTCCCAGGCGGCCCAAAACTTCTACGGCTTTTTTCAAGCCTTCTTGGGTTTTGAACTCTGGGAAGCGCCCGCTTCCCAGAACGGTTCCACCAAGCTGAATGATTCCGCCTACATCGCGGGCACCAAGCGGCCGGGCCTCGCTAGCAAGGAGTCCGGCATAGCCCCGGCGAATTCCCCAAACTTCCCAGCCTTGGGCGAGGCCGGCCCGCACCACGGCTCGGATAGCCGCATTCATCCCAGGCGCATCGCCACCGCTTGTGAGGACACCAATCCGTTTAAACACGGTGGGAAAGGATGTGCCGGGCCGCGAGGATCCCGGTCAATGCGGCAAAAACAATTCCCCGGGAGTGCCCCGAGGCGTCGCCCGCCACGTAAAACCCAGGGAGTTCCGTTTCCATGCCTTCCCCCACGCGATAGCGGGTATCGTAGAACTTGATCTCCGGAGCATAAACGAGGGTGCTTCCCGAGGCCACGCCGGGCATGACCCGGTCCAAGGTCTCCAGGGCCTCGAGGAGATCCACGACCACCCGGTGAGGAAGGGCCATGGAGATGTCGCCGGGCGTGAAATCCTCGAGGGTGGGGTCGATCGGAACGCGGCGGATCCGCTCCAAAGTGGAGCGCCTTCCCGCCCGCAGATCCTTTAAGCGCTGCAAAATGGGCTTTCCTCCGCCGATGGTGTTGGCCAGTTTTGCGATGGCCCTTCCGTATTCCGTGGTATCCTCCACGGGATTGGTGAGCTCGATCCGCACAAGGAGGGCAAAGTTCGTGTTTTGCGTCTTTCTTTCATTTTCTGCATGGCCGTTCACGAGAACGCAATCGCCGTGGTCCTCGGCGACCACAAATCCGCGGGGATTGGTGCAGAAGGTGCGGACCATGTCGTCATAAGTTGGTGTTCGCACCCGGAACTTCGCGTCGTACATCACCCGCTCGATGGGCTCGTAGATTTCCGCGGGGAACTCCACGCGCACGCCTACATCCAACGGTCCGAAATCCGGGCCAATCCCTAAATTCCTTGTGACCTCCCGGAGCCAATAGGCGCCCGCTCTGCCAGGTGCGGCGATCACAAAGCGCGCACGGAGCTCCTCCTCACCAAGATCGAGAACGTACCCTTCGTCCGCGCGGCGGATATCCTTAACTTTCGTGTCTAGCCGAAAGATCACGCCTTTTCGGCACAGGTCCTGATAGAGGTTATCGATGACCTCCCGAATTTTTCCGGTGCCGATATGGCGCTGGCGGCCGGCGATGAACTCCACCCCGGATTCCGCCGCTACCTTCTTCAGCCGGGAAAGGGCCTCCTCGTCCTCACCGGAGTACTCTTTTGGCGCGCCGTAGAGGGTGAAGGTCTCGTCCACGCAAGCGATAAATTTTTCGACCTCGGCGGGACCCAGGCCCAAGGCCTCAGGCTCCCCGCCGATGCGAGCAGTGAGGTTCAATTTCCCATCGGAGAAGGCACCGGCTCCACCTACTCCGCAGGTGAGGCTTTTTCTCTCCCGCGGTGGCTGGCCTTTCTCCACCACGATCACCTTCAGTCCAGCGGGAGCGAGCTCTCGGGCTGCAAAAAGGCCAGCCGGGCCAGCACCAATGATCGCTACATCCCACTCCATCCTCATCCCTTCTCGGCAAACGCAAAATCCTAGCGCTTCTTGGTCCACCTGCAACCACGAGCGCTCAGGCTAAGCTTTGAGTATGCGCATAATCGGTGGGGAGCAGCGGGGACGGAGGCTTGCCCACTGGCAAGGAGGGAGCATTCGTCCCCTGCGGGATCGGGTACGTACCGCTCTTTTCGACACCCTGGGCGAGGCGGTGAGAGATGCAGAGGTCCTCGACCTCTTTGCTGGAACTGGAGCCGTGGGGCTTGAAGCCCTCTCCCGTGGGGCTAGATATGCGACTTTCGTGGACTCCTCGGCTGAGGCCATCCGCCTTATAAGAAAAAACGTGTCTCGGCTGGGCTATTCTGGCCGGGCGGAGATTATCCAAGAAGATGCGAGGAGGGCGGTGAAAACATTAGCTCGCCAGGGAAGGCAGTTCGACCTCGTATTCATTGGGGCTCCATATGAAACGGGTTTGGCCGCGGAGGCATTGAAAGCTCTGGTCGAGGCTCTTCCTCTTCGACCAGGAGCTCTTGTTATCGCTGAGACCTTTCACAAGGACGCGCTCGGTGATGACTTTAAGCCCTTGCGGCTCGTGGATTCCCGCATCTATGGCGAGACCCGCCTCACCTATTTTCGATTTGGTTCAGGGGAAGAAAGCCGGTAAACTTTGGTCCAACCATGGCGCCATTGATCCTCCTCACCAATGACGATGGGTACCTTTCCCCTGGGCTCCATGCCCTGCGGCGGGTTTTTGCGGAGCTAGGCGAGGTATGGGTTTTGGCCCCGGAGAAGAATTGGTCTGCGGCCTCGCGCACCCGCATCTTCCATAAACCCCTCCGCGTTTACTCTGCGCAACTTCCTGATGGCTCGATCGTGCATGTGACTAACGGTTCCCCTTCGGATTGTGTGCTTTTGGCGGTATTAGGATTGGCGCCCAGGAGGCCGGATTTGGTGGTGGCCGGGATTAACGCGGGAGCGAACCTCGGCCGGGACGTGACCTATTCTGGCACGGTCTCCGCAGCCATGGAGGGCGCACAAGTCGGGATCCATTCCCTTGCCCTTTCCGTGGATGTGACTGGCGAGCCTGAGGAAAATCCGGACTATGAGCGGGCTGCACGCATTGCCCTGCGCCTTGCCCAGGAGCTTTTGCAAAACCAGCCAATTCCGCCAGGGATTTGCCTCAATGTGAACGTTCCGCGCGGAGTACCAAAGGGGATTAAGATCACCCGCCTTGGCGGGAAGGTTTGGACTGAGGAGCTTGTGCGGGGAAAGGACCCACGAGGTCGAGATTACTTTTGGTTCGCTGGAGAAATGCGGTCCAGCCCGCCCGAGGGCGAGGAGGACACCGATATTTGGGCCGTCCTTTCCGGCTATGTTTCCGTCACCCCGCTCCATCTGGATCTCACTGCCTACGAGGCCTGGGAACCCCTGCGGTCCTTGGAGCGGTTGGACCTATAATCCGGTGTGGAAATCCGGGTTGGCTGCTGCGGCTGGTCGGCCCTCCGTCCCAAGGATTTCGGGGAGGAGGACTGGCAGAAAAAATACAAGCACCGCCTGCAGCTCTACGCCGCTCACTTCCCCCTTGTGGAGGTGAACTCCACCTTCTACAAGCTTCCCAAACTTTCCACGGCGGCCCAGTGGCGGGAACTCGTGGACGAAATCGACCCGAAATTTGAGTTCACCGTGAAGGTTCATCAGGATGTGACTCACACGGATCGGTTCCGGGGCGAGCTTTCCCGCCAAGCTTTTTTTCACTCGGCCGAGATCGGCCGGGCCCTAGGGGCCAAAATCCTTCTTCTGCAGTGCCCGGCTTCTTTTGGCCCTAGCCGCGAAAACGTTGAAGCCCTGCGTCGCTTCCTTGAGGGAATCGATCGGGATGAGTTCCTCCTTGTTTGGGAGCCGCGGGGGAAATGGGAAAGGGAGCCGGAGAGGGTCCGGGAAATCTGCGAGGAATACGGCCTTGTCCACTGCACGGACCCCTTCAGGTGGCTTCCGGTCACAGAGGGCTCGGTGGCCTACCTCCGTCTCCACGGCGCTCCCCCGGGGACGAAGATGTACCGCTACACCTATACCGACGCTGATCTTTTCTGGCTTTTGGGCACTGTGCGCGGGCTCAAAGCTGCCACGGTTTACGTCCTTTTCAACAACGATACCATGGCCCGCGATGCCCAAAGATTTCGCGCTCTTTTGGAGGCCTAGGTGGAAGGGTTTCTCGCTTGCCCCTTCTGTTCGCACAAGGAGGAACCCGGTCTTAACCCGCCCCTTTGTCCCCGTTGCGGGATCCCCCTGCGCTGGGAAAAGGAGTCCCCAAACGTCTCTCCCTTGGGCCTAGAGGGCCGGGGGGTTTGGCGCTACCGGCCATTTCTTCCCGATGTGGAGCCCGTAACCTTGGGCGAGGGCGGAACCCCGCTTTTAGCGGCAAAACTTGGCGAGCCTTTGGGCGTAAAGGTTTTTTGGAAGCTGGAGTTTTTGAACCCCACGGGTTCGTTCAAGGACCGCGGGGCTGCGGTAATGGTTTCTGTGCTCCGCTCCCTTGGGGCGAAGCGTTTGGCCGATGACTCCTCGGGGAACGCGGGCGCGGCCCTGGCCGCGTATGCTGCCGCCGCGGGTCTTTCAGCTAGGCTTTTTGTGCCCGCTTATGCCTCGGGCCCAAAAGTAAGGCAGATTGAGGCCTATGGGGCGGAACTCGTGCGCGTGCCAGGCCCCCGGCCGGAGGCAGCCATGGCCGCCCGCAAAGCCTGCACAGAGGCGGACTTTGTCTACGCCTCCCACAACCTCTCCCCGTATTTCGTAGCTGGGCTCACAACCCTAGCCTTCGAGATCGCCAAGGATTTGGGCTGGAGGGCCCTGGACCATGTGGTGGTTCCGGTGGGCGGCGGTGGACTTTTCCTTGGCCTCTTTTACGGGTTTTCGCTTTTGGTGCGCTTAGGATGGGTGGAGAAAATTCCCAGGCTCCATGTGGCTCAGCCTGAAGCCTGCGCGCCCATTGTTTTGGCCTGGGAAAGGGGTTCTGCAGAGCCCCTGGAGGTAGAGCCCAAGGGGACCGTGGCTGAGGGGACCAGGATTCCTCGGCCGGAGCGCGGCCGGGAGGTTCTCTGGGCGCTGCGGGCGGCGGGCGGCGCGGCCGTGACCGTTCCTGAAGAGGAAATCCGCCGCGCTCAAAAGGAATTGGCCCAAGAAGGCCTCTACGTGGAGCCCACAGCGGCCCTGGCGCCCGCAGCCATTCCCAAACTTTTGGCCTGCGGCCTCCTCAGCCCTGGCCAAACCGTGGTCGTTCCCCTCACAGGCTTTGGGCTGAAAGCATCCTGAAGGAGGTGCATATGCTGGTTGGGATCGTTTCCGATACTCACGATAACCTTGGGAACCTTCGTCGGTGTCTTGAGCTTTTTCGGGAGCGCAGGGTGGCTCTGGTTTTGCACGCCGGCGACTTCGTCTCCCCTTTTACGGCTGAGCCCTTCCGTGAGGTGGGTTTAAATTTGGTGGGAGTGTTTGGGAATAACGACGGGGACAAGCTTTATCTCCGCGAGCGCTTTACCGGTGTGGGTGAGATCCACTTTGGTCCTTATGAATTCGAGCTTTCCGGCCGGAAGATTGTGCTTCTTCATGAGCCTCGGGCGTTGGAAGCATTGGTGGCCTCCGGCCGCTATGATGTTGTGATCTACGGCCACACCCACCGCGTGGAGATCC
>Ga0209836_100076_pt1 | contig 18254 bp, 16 predicted proteins | sample ElbSprsedimmetaG_FD_184147 | JGI IMG/M metagenome (GOLD analysis project Ga0209836, IMG submission 184147) | Hot spring sediment bacterial and archeal communities from California, USA to study Microbial Dark Matter (Phase II) - Elbow Spring... ... | reverse complement strand
GAATAAAGCGGTGGCGGTGTTTTCAATGGAGATGCCAGGCGAACAGCTGGCGCTGCGGCTGATGAGTTCGCTGGGCCGCATCGATCAGAAGAAGGTGCGTACCGGGAAACTGGAGGATTCGGACTGGTCGCGTTTGACCTCGGCAGTGTCGATGCTCTCCAATGCCAAAATCTTTATTGACGACACGCCGGCGCTGTCGCCAACCGATGTGCGGTCACGGGCCCGGCGACTTGCGCGGGAACATGACCTGGGGCTGATCATTATCGATTACCTGCAGCTGATGCAGGTGCCAGGCTTCAAGGAAAATCGCACAATGGAGATTTCTGAAATCTCGCGTTCGCTAAAAGCTCTGGCCAAGGAACTGGAAGTGCCAGTGATCGCCTTATCGCAGCTCAACCGCTCGCTGGAACAGCGGCCAAACAAACGGCCGGTGATGTCGGATCTGCGCGAATCCGGTGCGATCGAGCAGGATGCTGACCTGATTGTGTTTATTTACCGCGACGAGGTCTACAACCCGGATTCGCCGCAGAAAGGTGTGGCCGAGATCATTATCGCTAAGCAACGTAATGGTCCTATCGGCACCATTAATCTGACATTCCTAGGTCAGTACACCCGTTTCGAGAACTTCACGCCGGAGGTCTACAGTGCCGACGAGTTCAACTAATGGATAGTCGCCTTCGTTGTCCTGTCGCTCAGATTGATCTGGCAGCCCTACGCCACAATGCCCGGGTTGCTCGGCGTTATGCCGGCAAGCGGCAGATCTTAGCCGCGGTCAAGGCGGATGCTTATGGTCATGGCATGATCCCGGTGGCTCGAGCGCTGGCTGATCTAGTGGACGGCATGATAGTCGCAACCGTCGGGGAAGGCGAGGCGCTGCGCAAGGCAGGCATTACCCAACGCATTATGGTGCTGCAGGGTTTCTCTGATCTGGCCGAGGCTAGCCGCTGCGCGCGTGCGATGCTTGAGCCGGTCATCCATGACCTAAGTCAAGTGGCCATCTTAGACACGGGCAGTACCGGTCTGCCGCTGACCATCTGGCTTAAGTTTGACTCCGGCATGCATCGCTTGGGACTAAGTCCCGGCGAGCTGTCGGTCGCCTTGTCACGACTCAAAGGAATCGAGGGCGTACGCAAGCCCTTTCAGCTGATGACTCATTTTGCTCGGGCCGATGAGCGCGACCATAATTACACCGCTGAGCAGATTGCGCAATTTAACCTGGTGCTGCAGTCTCATCGGCAGCTGATCGGGCAGACGAGTCTGGCTAATTCGGCTGGTACCCTTGGCTGGCCACAGGCTGGAGGCGACTGCGTGCGTCCAGGCATCATGCTTTATGGCGGCAACCCGTTTGTCGATGGTCGAGCGGCCGATTTCGACCTGAAGCCAGTGATGCATTTGCGTACTCGACTGATCGCCGTTCGCCGGTTGAATGCGGGTGATCCGGTCGGCTACGGCGGTAGCTGGGTAGCGCCAGAGGACATGCCTGTCGGCGTGGCTGCCATCGGTTATGGGGACGGTTACCCCCGTCACGCACCCAGTGGCACCCCAGTGGCCGTTAATGGGCAGCGCGCTCGTCTGGTTGGGCGTGTTTCCATGGACCTGATAATGATCGATCTTAGGGGCATTCAGGCCGCCGTGGGTGACCCGGTTGAGCTATGGGGAGATCAAGTCCACGCCGATGAAGTCGCGCAAGTCAGCGGCACCATTGCCTATGAGTTGTTCTGTGCCGTTTCCGGCCGAGTGCACCGTCAGTACTTTCAAAAATAATTTAAAAATCTGTTAAGCTTCACGATAGATCATAAAATGCTGAGTGCGCACATGAGAACAAGAATATCGCTAGCCTTCTTTGTAGCGGCAATGCTTCTGAAACCAGGTGTTTCCTTGGCAGATGAAGGTGCAAGCCCCATTAATGTTAAATGCTATGGCTCGCTGCGCGTTCAGGGCGAGTATGTAAGACCAGATAACCAGGATGCGCTGAATGATTACTGGGGCGTCCGCGATGCCTACTCCAGGATCGGTACGAAGATCGATTACAGTCTGAACTCAGTGACATTCTTCGCTCAACTGGAAATTCCGTTAGATACTGCAAACTTCAAAATCCAGGGGCCCTACGAGCAAAATAGCACGGCGAGCCATAATGCCGGTCAGCTAACTGATAGCTTGCGTGTGGGCAAAATCGGCGTTAGAGGTGGCTTTGGCACTCTGGCTTATGGACAAAACTGGTTGCCTTACTACAACGCCATCGCCTATCCGGTCGACATGTTCAGCAGCTACTACAGTGGTTTTGGAGCGTTTACCCCATCCCGGCGTAGTCACACGGCTGTCTACTATAGTCCTGACTTTGCAGGGTTTTCCTTTGCGGGCGGCTATAGTCATGAGGGGGGACGTTTGAAGGCTAATGGTACCGATTACTCGAACCGTTACCAACTCACCGCCAGCTACAGTTTCGGCAATACGATCTTGTCCGCGGGGCTGGATGATTCCGGTGGCAAGTTTAATACCCGTCTTTACGGGCTTTCCCTGCAGCATACGGTTCCCAAGCTGAGGGCGGGTAGCCTTTATCTCGGTGCCAAGATCGAACGTTTCGATAGTGGTTTACGCAGCGGTTTCGGTGCCGATGGCGACATGGCCATGAACCTTTTTGCCGGTTATGCACTCGGCAAGAATACCTTCAAACTGCATCTGGCCGACGTCGAGAATTACGGGGACCGCATTCTGCATCTCGGGCTCGATCATCAGCTGACCCCTAGGCTCAAGCTGTTTGCCGAGTATTATAACGAGCAGAGCACGGCTGCCATGACTACCCGCCGCGGTGGCGCGGCTGACACTGTCTGGGATGCCAATGGTGGTCAGGTATTCCTAATGGGTGGTCGTTACGATTTTTGAGATAACATAGTGAAGCAAAAAACCTGCCCAAGGATCAACCTAGGGCAGGTTTTTTATTGAATGTGAAGCTGTAAGCAGCGCTTACGGTCTTTGAGCTTGTTAAGGGCGTAGATTACGAATTTTTCAGGGTCGACTATTTAAAGCCATTGCTCTTGCAAGTGAAGGACATTGTAGTAGGTATCGCCATCGGATTTGTTCTCTAACCGGAACCGCCAGGGCCCTCCGTCTTAACGCGCGGTGTCAGCAAGGTTAGGTCGACACCGAATTTGTGGACGTCCGGTTGCAAGCTCAGGGTGTAATCCTGGAGTGACCCATATCAAAGGCTAACCCGGTACTGCCCATTGCGCCTGATTTGGCACCGTAGCCCTCAAGGGACATCCTGTTGGTAGCATGTACCGTACCGGTAATTGCCAGGCCACCAGCTACTCCAAAAGCCACATGTCCGTGATGTTTTTCATGAACCAACCTGTAGCTTTTGCTTTGCTGCATAAAGCCATTCTAGGGCCTGGCGTGGTGACAATTCATCCGGATTTAGGCTGGCCAGTTCCATGAGTATTGGATGTGGCTTGTCGTTGACCTGTTTCGGCTCGGGTTCCGAGGCAACGGCGACGCTAAACAGATCTAGCTGTGGATTGCGTTTACTGGCCTGGGCTTGACTTTCCAGTTCGGCTAGTTTGTTCTTGGCATGGTTGATAACTTCTCGTGGCACGCCGGCCATCTGTGCCACTTTGATGCCATAACTCTGGCTGGCCGGACCTGCTTTGACTTGGTGCATAAATACCAAGCGGTCGTTGTGCTCAATGGCATCCAGATGCACGTTGCGGCAGCTTGCAAGTCGTTCTGCCAGGCTAGTGACCTCAAAGTAGTGGGTCGCGAACAGCGTAAAGGCCCGAGTCTTGCGTGCCAGGTACTCGGCAGTGGCCCAGGCCAGCGCTAGACCGTCGAAGGTGCTGGTGCCGCGACCAATCTCGTCCATTAGGACCAGTGACTGCTCGGTGGCATTGTTGAGGATGTTTGCCGTTTCGGTCATCTCCACCATAAAGGTCGAACGCCCCGAGGCGAGGTCGTCAGAGGCGCCAATGCGGGTGAAGATCCGGTCAATCGGGCCAATGCGAGCACGGGTTGCTGGCACATGGCTGCCGATGTATGCAAGCAGCACAATCAGTGCTGTCTGACGCATGTAGGTTGATTTACCGCCCATGTTCGGGCCGGTAATAATCAGCATTCGTGTGCGGTGATCAAGTCGCAGGTCGTTGGCGGTAAAGTGCTGGCCGCTCGCTTCCTGCTGCATGGCAGTTTCGACGATCGGGTGGCGACCGGCCTCGATGGTCAATTCTGGTTGATCGGTTAGCTCCGGACGACACCAGTTCAATGTTTGTGCGCGATCGGCCAGGGCGGTATACACGTCTAGTTCGGAGATCGCCTGCGCGCAGCGCTTGAAATCATTGTGCCAGCCATGCAGCGTTTGCAGCAGTTCCTGATACAGGGCTTTTTCCCGGGCCAGCGCCCGTTCACGTGCTGACAGCACCTTGTCCTCAAAGGCTTTGAGCTCGGCTGTGATAAAGCGTTCGCTGCCCTTGAGGGTCTGGCGGCGAATATACTCGGCTGGTACCTGTTCGGCCTGGCTGCGACTCAGTTCGATATAAAACCCGTGAACCCGGTTGTAAGCAACCTTGAGGGTGCTGATACCGGTGCGTTCGCGTTCGCGCTGTTCCAGGTCAGCCAGGAATTGATCGGCATTCTGCGATAGCTGACGTAACTCGTCCAATTCTGAATCATAGCCTTCGGCAATCACATTGCCATCACGGATGAACTGCGGCGGCTCCTCGTTAATCGCTGCTTCAAGCAGCGCCAGTGCCTCGGGTAGATCTATCAGATCGGCTTGTAGCCGTCGCAAAGTGGGGTCATCGCTCTGCAACTGGTCGCGAACGGCAGGCAGTATGGCGAGTGCTGCACGTAGGGTGGTCAAATCTCGGGGGCGGGCACTGCCCAGTGCAATGCGGGTAATAATCCGTTCCAAGTCGCCGACTTGGCGCAGCAAGGCCTGTAGTGGCTCAATGCGCTGTTCCTTGATCAAGGCTGCTATGCACTGGGACCGGGCGTTGAGTATCGAGTGGTCGCGCAACGGTCGCCCAAGCCATTGGCGCAGCAGGCGGCTACCCATTGCACAGCTGCAGACATCTAGCAGACCAATCAGCGTGTGGCGGGACTCGCCAGAATTGGCGGTGAAAAGTTCCAGATTGCGGCGGGTGGCTGCGTCTAGCTGCAGAGCTTCGTCGCGGTGTTCTATGCGTAGACCGTTTAGATGGGGCAGGGCACTGCGCTGCGTGTCCTTGACATACTGTAGCAGGGCACCGGCGGCCCCAATGGCAAGCCGAATCTGTGGATCATCCTCTACCAACCCGAAGCCGGCTAGGTCATGCACCTGGAACTGTCGCATGAGTGCTAGTCGGGCCGAGTCGTACTCAAAATGCCAGACCGGTCGACTGCGAAAACCAGGCCGTTCCCGGATGGCTGTCGGGAATGAGCTATCCTCCGGCACCAGAATTTCCGCTGGATCGAGTCGGGCAATTTCCGCCTGTAGCTCGATGCTATCTGCAACAGTCAGTAGCACGAAATCGCCAGTCGAGAGCTCAACCGAGGCAATACCAAAAGCCTTGCCATCACCGCAGATTGTCAATAACCGGTTCTCCCGACGCTGATCTAGCAAGGCCTCCTCGGTCAGTGTGCCGGGGGTGACGATTCGTACCACCTTGCGTTCCACCGGCCCCTTACTGGTGGTGGGGTCGCCGACCTGCTCGCAGATTGCCACCGACTCGCCCGCGCGCACCAATCGGGCGAGATAGTTTTCGTAAGCATGGGCGGGCACACCGGCCATTGGAATCGGCTCACCAGCAGACTTTCCGCGGTGGGTCAGGGTGAGGTCCAACAATCGGGCGGCTTTTTTCGCATCTTCATAGAACAGCTCGTAGAAGTCACCCATGCGATAGAACAGCAGGATATTCGGATACTCTGCTTTAATCCTTAAAAACTGCTGCATCATCGGGGTATGTCGGGAGAGATCGATTGCTTCGGGCATGATGCGAAAATAAGATCGTGGAAAGTCAGAAGCAGGCACATATTGTGTCACAGTCGCTACGCAAGCGCAGAGTGGGAAATAGCGCCGCTTTTGGCTATCTTGTTAATCAGTTTTCTTGTGAGGGTGCAATGACAGAGCTTGTTCAACTGGCCGAGCGTCTAGGTCTGGGTCTTCGGGCGCGGGGTATTATGTTGGTGACGGCCGAATCTTGCACCGGCGGCTGGCTGGCGCAGATTATTACCGCAGTGCCGGGCAGTTCGAAGTGGTTTGATCGAGGTTTCGTGACCTACAGCAATGCGTCCAAGCAGGAGATGCTGGGGGTGCCAGCCAGTATCCTGCAAGAATACGGTGCAGTTAGCGAGGCCTGTGTGAAGGCCATGGCTGCTGGTGCCATTGCTCATGCGAACTCTGATTTGGCCGTGTCGATCAGCGGCATTGCCGGGCCGGGTGGGGCGACACCTGACAAGCCAGTCGGCACGGTGTGGGTGGGTTGGACCTGGTGTAGTGAAAAACCGCAGGCGCGTGTCTTCCACTTTGAAGGGGACCGGCAGAGGGTGCGTGAACAGGCCGTGCATGCGGCGCTGGATATTCTGCTAGCGGAAGTAGAACGTAGGCAGACATCCTAATGAAAACGCATGGGCGCTATTTCTTTGCGTTATGGCCTAGTGAGCCGGTGCGCCAAGCCATTAGCACTGCGGCTCGCGAGCTGCCTTCGCTGGGAAGACCCGTGCCGGAGCAGAACTACCATATCACGCTGGCCTTCATGGGCGACCTGTCGCGCGACAAGCTGCCCGAGCTGCTCGCGGTGGGGGATGCCGTGCCAGCGCCTTGCGGGGAGTTGATTCTGGATGTGTTCGATGCCTTTCGAAGTGCACGGGTGATGTTCACCGGTCCGTCCCATGTGCCAACCTGGCTGCAAGAATTTCGGGCCTTATTGGTGGACAGTCTTGGCGATGCCGGCTACATTCCAGACAGGGCTGGTGAATTCCATCCGCATGTCACCTTGCGCCGCAAACTGCCAGCAGAGTGGCCTGAACTGCCCGTTGGCCCCAAAAATGCAGTGCATTGGCCCGTATCTGGCTATGTGTTGATGGAGAGTCCTCTGACTTCCGGTTTGCCTTACTATTCACTCTTGCATAGCTGGTCGCATGGCCAGATAGCTTACACAGCCTGATTGGCCGGAATGCCTTCGCAAGGAGCAAGCACCATGATCGTCGATCCCCAAACCGATATTTTGGATCAGGCCCGCTTTGTCAGGTCGCCGCATGCTGACCAGCGGCCACCTGATACCCGCATCGAGCTGGTGGTAATTCACAATATTAGTTTGCCGCCAGGCGAGTTTGGCGGACCGTATATTGAGGATTTCTTCCTGGGTAAGCTCGATGCCAGCGCTCATCCGTATTTTAGCGAGATTGCCGAGATGAAGGTGTCGGCCCATTTACTGATTCGGCGTGACGGTAGCCTGGTCCAGTTCGTACCGTTCAGCTGGCGGGCTTGGCATGCCGGTGAATCACGGTTTGGTGAGCGAGTTCGGTGTAACGATTTTTCCATCGGTATCGAGATGGAAGGTACCGACACCACCCCCTATAGCTCCGCGCAATACGATAGTCTGAGCGCCGTTTTGACCGCCCTCAAGCAACGTTATCCCAGCCTGTGGGCTGTTAGGGGACACAGCTCGATTTCCCCCGGGCGGAAAACAGATCCTGGCCCAGCCTTCGACTGGGGCGCGCTTGCTTCCCGCTTGCCCGAGGGTTTGGCCGTTTCCTGAATGCTTCGAACAGGTAACTGCTTATGACATTAATCGCCATATTGGTAGCACTGCTGGCTGAGCGCTTGAACGAAAACTTGACAAAGCTTCGAGTGCGCACTTGCTTTGCCTGCTGGGTGAAGGCAGTGCGCGGTTGGCCTGCAATGCAATCCCGGCAGGACTGGGCAGATCTGCTCGTGCTTGTGGTGCCCGTCGGTTTGACGGCCGCCTTGGCCGCTTGGCTTGGCTCATTCTGGTTCGGCGTGCCTGGATTGCTGTTTGCGATCGTGGTGCTGTTTCTGACACTGCATCCGCGTCACATTAATCCGCATCTGGAGGCCTATCTGGAGGCACGGGAACTCAATGACGATAATGCAGCGCGGCGCGAAGCGCAGTTTCTGTTGGAGGACGCCGTCCCGGAGAGCGTCGAAGATGAGGTGCGCGAAGTGGCGGATGCTGTGCTACTCGGTGGTCTTACCCAAGTCTTTGCGGTGTTGTTCTGGTTCGTGATTTTGGGGCCGGCCGGTGCGATGCTTTACCGCTTAGCTTGGCAGTTATGTCGTCGTGAGGATCTTGCTGAGGACGAAGCGTCGAAGCCTGCAGGTTGGCGCGAGCGTCTGCTTGCGATCCTCGAATGGCTGCCGGCACGGCTGATGGCGGGCCTATTTCTATTGGTGGGCGCTTGGGATAAGGGTATGAAGGCTTGGCGCGAACCGCGGATAGTCCAGCCACATGAAAATGAGGATACCTGGGCCCAGGAAACTCATGCCTTGTTAAAGGCTGTCGGTAGGGGCGCAATTAACGCCGAGTCGCAGGTAGTCTGTGAGGTGGATAGTAACGAATGCTTGATCACGCATGCTGGCCTGGTGATTAGCGCGCGGGCAGTGGTGTTACGCGCCATAATCGCGGGGATCGCGATCGTGGCATTGGCGACACTGGCTGGCTGGGTGGCTTGAAGAAAAATGCTGAAGATCGACTTGATCCGGCATGGTGAGCCGGTTGGTGGCAAGCGCTATCGTGGTGATAAAGTCGATGACCCCCTGAGCGAAGTGGGTTGGCGGCAGCTGTGGCAACGGGTTGCGCAGTTGGGTGGTGGCTGGGATGCCGTTGTTACCTCACCGTTGTCGCGTTGCGCTGATTTTGGGGCGCAGCTGGCGGCGCAGCATGATTTGCCTTTGCTGATTGAACCAGACCTTCGCGAAATCGGTTTTGGCTGCTGGGAGGGCATGACGCATGAGCAGGTGCGTGTGGAGCGTCCTGAGGAGTACCGGCTTTACCGCGCTGACCCGGTGGCAAACCGCCCACCGGGTGCTGAGGATCTGCGGATGTTTGCGCAGCGGGTATCCGGGGCCCTGCAGCGGCTGGTTGAGCGTTATCCACAAGGGCGAGTGCTGGTAATCTGCCATGCGATGGTCATGCGGATGGCATTGTGTCAGGTGATGGCTGCGCCTCTGCGACAAGTGACGCAGGTCACCACGGAATATGCCAGTTGGTTATGCTTAAGCCATGATGGCCAGGCGTTCCGGCTGGAGCAGCTTTGCAATTGAACAAGAATAAGTAACGGAGAGTTGAGCGTGACGAAAATTGCGGTGGTCGGTGCGGGTGGACGAATGGGGCGGGCCTTGATCGATGCCTGTCATCACGCCAAAGACGTGAGTCTAGTTGCGGCGTTGGTGCGTGCCGGAAGCCCGCTGGTTGGTCAGGATGCTGGGATCGTGGCCGGCATTGGACACCTTGGAGTGCCGATTTCACATGACTTGCTGGAGGCTTGTCGGGGTTTCGATGTACTGATTGATTTTACGTCGCCCAGCGCCGTTGCTGAGCATCTCCGCCTGTGTCGCGAGAATGGCCGTGGCATCGTGATCGGTACCACTGGTCTTAATCGCGCGCAGAAGGCCCTGATAGAAGAAGCCGCGTCCGACATCCCGATCGTATTCGCTCCAAATATGAGCGTGGGGGTGAACGTGGTGTTGAACCTATTGCGGCAGGCGGCTGCCGTGTTAGGTGACGATTACGATATCGAGATTATCGAGGCGCATCATCGTCACAAGATCGATGCCCCCTCTGGCACTGCGCTAAGGATGGGCGAGGTCATCGCAGAAACCACCGGACGCGATCTCGAGCAATGCGCGATTTATGGCCGTGAAGGGATCACTGGGGCGCGGGATGCCAAAGCCATCGGTTTTGCCACCGTGCGCGGGGGCGACATTGTGGGTGATCACACCGTACTGTTTGCCGGCATTGGTGAGCGGGTCGAAATCACTCATAAGGCATCCAGCCGCATGACCTTTGCCAAGGGTGCCATTCGGGCTGCTGCCTGGTTGTCGGGACAACCTGCTGGGCTGTATGACATGCAGGATGTCCTAGGCCTGAGATAAGCAATCTGACACGTCAGTTTAGTTTTATGGACGGGGTTTTATGCGCGGATGAGTGCATAGACAATTGGGGCGATTTTAGGTACCCTTCCCGACATATTTCTATGAGACTGCAGGGTCCAGAATATTGACGGGGTGCCCCAATGAGTCCGAGCGGCTCGAGGCATCCCGTTTTGGTACCTGCGCATCGTCTACAGATGGAGGGACACTTGAAACATACGGCTCTGCTTGCCCTGGAAGATGGTACGGTCTTTTACGGCACTGCCTTGGGCGCCCAAGGTGAGACTGTTGGCGAGGTTGTTTTCAATACAGCCATGACGGGCTATCAAGAAATCCTGACCGATCCATCGTACTGCAAGCAGATTGTCACACTAACCTACCCTCACATTGGTAATACCGGTGTTACCGAGGAAGACGAGGAAACACCAAGCGTGCATGCGGCCGGGTTGGTGATTCGCGACCTTCCGCGCCTGTACAGCAACTGGCGCGCCCAGGAATCGCTGGATGCTTACCTTAAGCGTCACAATACCGTGGCGATTGCCGATATCGATACCCGGGCGCTGACTCGCATTTTGCGTGAAAAAGGCGTGCTGAATGGCTGTATTATGGCGGGCGAACAGCTGGATGCTGACGCCGCACTGGTCAAGGCGCGCGGTTTTGCCGGTCTCAACGGCATGGACCTGGTCCAGGAAGTTTCTACGGATAAAATCATCGCGTGGACCCGCGGTAGCTGGACCTGGGAAGGCGGTGAGCCTGCCGACAGCAAGGATCTTCCGTATCACGTGGTGGCCTGGGACTATGGTTGTAAGCGCAGTATCCTGCGCATGCTCGTCGACCGTGGCTGCCGCGTGACCCTGGTGCCGGCCCGTACCCCGACTACCGAGGTGCTGGCCATGAATCCGAATGGCATTTTCCTGTCCAACGGCCCCGGGGATCCGGCGGCCTGCGATTATGCGATCGAGCACATTCGGGAAGCGTTGAAGACCGATGTCCCGCTGCTTGGCATCGGTCTGGGTCACCAGCTTTTGGGCCTGGCCAGTGGCGCTAAGACTTTGAAAATGAAGGTCGGTCACCATGGTGCCAACCATCCGGTTCAGGATCTGCGCAGCAAGCGGGTGATGATAACCAGTCAGAGCCATGGTTTTGTGATCGACGACGCAAGTCTGCCGGATAACCTCGAGGTAACCCATCGCTCGCTGTTTGACGGCAGCCTGCAGGGTATCCGCCGCAAGGACAGACAGGCTTTTGGCTTCCAGGGTCATCCAAAAGCGAGTCCCGGCCCGCACGACGCCAGCTGGCTGTTCGACGAATTTGTGAACATGCTGAAGGATCGGCAGCACTGTTAAGATTCAGGCGAGGCCAGAGCCTCACATCCAGACTTTTCGGCGGCAGGGGCTATAAGTCCTGCCGTTACCCAATATCGCTCAATATTGCCCCAGGCAGAACAGACCCATGCCCAAACGCACCGATATTCAAAGCATCCTGATCATCGGCGCCGGCCCGATCATTATTGGCCAGGCCTGTGAATTCGACTACTCAGGCGCTCAGGCCTGCAAGGCCCTGCGCGAAGAAGGCTATCGCGTTATCCTGGTCAATTCTAACCCGGCCACCATTATGACTGACCCGGAGATGGCCGATGCGACCTATATCGAGCCGATTACCTGGCAGTCGGTGGCGCGCATTATTGAGAAAGAGCGCCCGAATGCGCTGTTGCCGACCATGGGCGGCCAGACCGCGCTGAACTGCGCACTGGATCTGGCGCGTGAGGGCGTGCTGGAGCAGTTTGGTTGCGAGCTGATTGGCGCCAACGCGGACGCGATCGACATGGCGGAGGATCGCGAGCGATTCCGCGAGGCCATGGCTGACATCGGCCTGAGTACGCCCAAGTCGTTCATTGTTCACAGCCTGGACGAGGCACTGAAGATCCAACCAGAGATCGGTTTCCCCGTAATTATTCGTCCATCGTTCACTCTCGGTGGCACCGGTGGTGGCATTGCCTACAACCGTGAGGAGTACGAGGAGATCGTCCGTCGTGGTCTCGACCTGTCTCCCACCCACGAGCTGTTGATCGAGGAGTCGGTGCTGGGCTGGAAGGAATACGAGATGGAGGTGATGCGTGACTGCGCTGACAACTGCATCATTATCTGTTCTATTGAGAACCTGGATCCGATGGGCATCCATACCGGTGATTCCATCACCGTGGCCCCGGCCCAGACCCTAACTGACAAGGAATACCAGATCTTGCGCAACGCCTCGATCGCGGTGCTGCGCAAGATTGGCGTTGAGACCGGCGGTGCCAATGTGCAGTTTGCGATCAACCCGGAAAACGGCCGGTTAATTGTGATCGAGATGAACCCGCGGGTCTCACGCTCTTCGGCACTGGCTTCGAAGGCGACTGGCTTTCCAATTGCCAAGATCGCTGCCAAGCTGGCGGTGGGCTATACTTTAGACGAGCTCAAAAACGATATTACTGGTGGCGCGACCCCGGCCTCTTTCGAGCCGACTATTGACTATGTGGTCACCAAGGTACCGCGCTTCACCTTCGAAAAATTCCCGCAAGCCAATGATCGCCTGACCACCCAAATGAAATCGGTGGGCGAGGTGATGGCGATAGGTCGTACTTTCCAGGAATCCCTGCAAAAGGCGCTGCGTGGTCTGGAGACTGGCATGGATGGTTTTGATCCGATGCTGGATAAAAACCTGGATGCTGATGAGGCCCAGACGGTGCTGACCCGGGAGTTGCGCTTGCCGGGTGCTGAGCGCCTTTGGTATGTCGGTGATGCCTTCCGCTCCGGCATGACGCTAGAGCAGATCTACGAGTATTCACGCATCGACCCCTGGTTCTTAAAGCAGATCCAGGAAATCATCGACACCGAACAGACCCTCGAGGGGCGCGCGCTGGAGAGTATCGACAAAGATGAGTTGTTCGCGCTCAAGCGGATGGGCTTCTCGGATCGGCGTCTGGCGAAACTGCTGGGTGTGACGGAGACGGCAGTGCGCGAGCGTCGTCATGCCTTGAACATTCGCCCAGTTTACAAGCGCGTGGATACCTGCGCGGCCGAGTTTCCGACCAGCACCGCCTATCTTTACTCAACCTATGAGCACCACTGCGAGGCCGCACCTACCGACCGTGACAAGATCATGATCCTCGGTGGTGGCCCGAACCGTATTGGTCAGGGCATAGAGTTCGACTACTGTTGTGTACACGCAGCCCTAGCGATGCGTGAGGATGGCTACGAGACCATTATGGTCAACTGCAACCCGGAGACCGTCTCTACGGACTATGACACCTCCGACCGCCTGTATTTCGAGCCGCTGACCCTTGAAGACGTGCTAGAGATCATCGAAATCGAGAAGCCCAAGGGGGTGATTGTGCAGTTCGGCGGCCAGACCCCGCTGAAGCTTGCCCGTGACCTCGAGAAGGCCGGCGCCCCGATCATCGGTACCACGCCGGATTCGATCGACCTGGCCGAAGACCGTGAGCGCTTCCAGAAGATGATTCAGCGGCTGGGTCTGAAGCAGCCGCCAAACCGCACCGCCCGTTCTGTTGAAGAGGCGATGAGTCTAGCCGATGAGATCGGTTACCCGATGATAGTACGCCCCTCCTATGTACTGGGCGGCCGTGCCATGGAGATCGTCCACAATGAGGATGAACTGCGCCAGTATATGCGTGATGCGGTCAAGGTCTCCAATGAATCGCCGGTGTTGCTGGATCGGTTCCTAGATGACGCCACTGAAATGGACGTCGATGCCGTCTGCGATGGTGAAGACGTATTGATTGGCGGTCTGATGGAGCATATTGAGATGGCGGGTGTTCACTCTGGTGACTCCGCCTGTTCGCTGCCGCCATACACCGTCCCGGCCCCGATCATGGACAAGCTGCGCGAGCAGGTCCGCGTCATGGCGAAGGAACTGAATGTGGTTGGCCTGATGAACACCCAGTTTGCCGTTAAGGGTGAGGACGTGTACGTTATCGAGGTCAATCCGCGTGCCTCCCGTACCGTGCCATTTGTTTCCAAAGCGATAGGTCGTCCGTTGGCCAAGATTGCGGCTCGTTGCATGGTCGGACAAAGCCTCAAGGCACAGGGCGTGCTCGAAGAGCGGATTCCGTCGTACTATTCAGTTAAGGAAGCGGTGTTCCCGTTTATCAAGTTTGCGGGAGTGGATCCGCTACTGGGGCCGGAAATGAAGTCCACCGGCGAGGTCATGGGTGTCGGTGCGACCTTTGGGGAGGCTTATGCCAAAGCACAGGCCGGTGCCGGCAACCAGCTGCCGACCTCAGGGCGTTGTTTTATCTCCGTGCGTCAGCGTGATTATGTTGAGATTGTACCGGTGGCCCGTTCACTGGCCAGTAATGGCTTTACGTTATGTGCAACCCGGGGCACCGCGGCTGCACTGCGTAAAGCCGGTCTTGACGTTGAAATTGTGAACAAGGTCACTGAAGGTCGTCCAAATATTGTCGACAGCATTAAGAATGGTGAGATAGACATGATTATCAACACCACTTCAAACAACCGGCAATCTCGAGCCGATTCTTATCACATCCGGCGAGAAGCCCTGCACCATAAGGTGGCGTATTTCACGACTATCGCAGGTGCGGAAGCGATGGCTTTAGCGCTGGATTACCTTAAACAGGAAGGTGACGTGAATCGCCTGCAAGACCTGTACAAGGAGTTTTCTGCATGAACCGTTCGCCGATGACTCAGTCGGGTGCCAATAAGCTGGAAGAAGAACTCAAACGCCTGCGCTCAGTGGAGCGCCCCCGCATTATCAAGGCCATTGCCGAAGCGCGCAAACTTGGAGACCTGAAAGAAAATGCGGAATACCAGGCGGCTCGTGAGGAGCAAGGGTTTATTGAAGGCCGCATCAAGGAGATCGAGCACAAGCTAGCCAATGCCCAAATCATTGATGTCACCAAGCTACCGAACAATGGCAAAGTGGTTTTCGGCGCTACGGTGGTGGTGCTCGATTTGGATACCAACGAAGAAATTCGCTACAAGATCGTTGGCGATGATGAGGCCGATATCAAGCAGAACTTGATTTCAGTGCATTCGCCGATCGCCCGGGCACTAATTGGTAAATTTGAGGGTGACAAGGTAGAGTTCGAAGCGCCGGGCGGACGCCGCTGCTATGAAATCCTCGAAGTACTGTACCTTGCCTGATTAGCCGCATTTCAAGATAACGACCAATCAAGATGGCAGCCCTGCCGTCTTCCTTGTTTCTGGCGAGATACCAAAATGCTCGATCCCAAATTATTGAGAACTCAGTTGGCTGATGTGGCCACCGCCCTTGCAAAGCGCGGCTTTCAGCTGGATGTCGCCCGTATCGAGGCGCTGGAAGCTGAGCGTAAGCAAGTGCAGGTGGAAACGGAACAGTTGCAGGCTGAGCGCAACAGCCGATCCAAGTTGATCGGCCAAGCCAAGGCCAGGGGTGAGGATATCGAGCCGTTACTGGCAGAGGTAGCGTCATTGAGTGCTCGTCTTGATCGCGCGAAGAAGCGCAATGACGAGATTCTCGCCGAACTGCACGATATTCAGATGGGCATCCCGAACTTGCCGCATCCGGACGTACCAGAGGGAACGGATGATTCAAGTAATGTCGAATTGCGTCGTTGGGGAGAGCCGCGGACGTTTGATTTCGAAGTGAAAGATCATGTCGCCCTGGGTGAGTTATTGGGTGGCATCGACTTTGCGGCAGCAGCCAAGTTGACTGGCTCGCGTTTTGTGACCCTAAGTGGTCCTGTTGCGCGGCTGCACCGCGCGCTGACCCAGTTCATGCTAGATCTGCATGTCGATCAGCATGGCTACACTGAAACCTACGTGCCGTATATCGTCAATGCCGACAGTCTGCGCGGCACGGGTCAGTTGCCCAAGTTTGCCGATGACCTGTTCCGCCTTGATGGCGAGCATGAGTGGTTCTTAATTCCCACCGCCGAGGTGCCGGTCACCAACTTGGTGCGGGATACGATACTTGAGGCCGATCAGCTGCCACTGAAGTTTGTGGCGCATACCCCTTGCTTTCGGTCCGAGGCCGGCGCGGCCGGTCGGGATACGCGCGGGATGATCCGTCAGCACCAGTTTGACAAGGTCGAGTTAGTACAGGTGGTATCAGCTGAGCAATCGGATGCAGCGCTTGAAGCGCTCACAGGGCATGCCGAGGCTGTATTACAAAAGCTCGGCTTGCCGTATCGGGTGATGGCGCTTTGTGCGGGAGACATGGGCTTTGCTGCGACCCGTACTTATGACCTCGAAGTGTGGCTGCCAGGGCAGGGCACCTATCGCGAAATTTCTTCGTGCTCGAACTTCGGTGATTTCCAGGCTCGTCGCATGCGAGCGCGGGTGCGTGGCGCCAATGGTAAGCCAACACTAGTACACACACTTAATGGGTCTGGTTTGGCAGTGGGTCGTACGTTGATTGCGGTACTGGAAAATTACCAGCAGCAGGATGGCTCAGTGACAATACCTGAAGTGCTGCGCCCATATATGGGTGGACTTGAGACCCTGATGCCGGGGCAGGGTGTATGATGGTGGCGGATCTGAGTCGTCAGGAAATCGTAGACGCTGTACGTGAGGTGCTAATCCAAACACTCGCTCTGCCACCGCAGGCCAGGGATATGAGCGAGGCGACGCCGCTGTTTGGTGCGCTGCCTGAATTAGACTCAATGGGGGTGGTGCTGGTGTTGACCGCGCTGGAAGATCGTTTTGATCTGGTATTGAACGACGACGATATAGACGCCCAGTGGTTTGACACATTGGGTAGCTTGGCTGATGCGATACAAGAGCGGCTTTCCCGCTGAACTGTAATGCGGGACTGGTGCATTTAGATCGAGTCCTCAGCACCCTCTAGACCTGCGGCCAACCACAGTACCAACAGCGACCATCCAGTAACTACGCGGCTGCCGGTTTTATTCGATACCGCGGTCAGTAGAAACCCGGCAATGACGGTCACCATCCCGAATAGAATTCATGTGTATCGTCAGTAATGTGACATACACCGTCACGGATAGAAGGCATATCCAGTAGCCGCCGGCAAATTCTTGAGGTCTCTCTTTGCCATCTTTTCCAGATTGGCAAAACAGTGTCTTAGTGCACACAATCCTCTGCTTTGCCATTTCGAAGACCCCTTTATCACCCAGCGATTGGTGCCAGAAGTATCACGCCGGCCCGAACGCTACACCAGCAAACCAGCACGTTTGATTTCCAGTCCCTCGATGTTCCCGCTGTTGCGAGATAATGCTAAGCCAAGATAGGTCTTATGGCATCTGTCCTGACGAAAGCAGTGCAGCGGTTTCTGCATCAATCTGAAAATCCTGTCCGAATACGAATTCCTCGTCCAGCACCACCGTTCGCCTGGCGAGAACCTGGCCGTTGTGCTCGATTTGTGCGCTGTAGCGGCCGGGCGGCAATCCATCGACGCGCCAGTAGCCGAAGGCGTTGGTCTCGACGCTACCGCGAAGCTGGCCTTTGGCATCATGCAGCGTGATGGTGACACCGGCCACGGCATGACCGCTGTGGTCAGTCACGCGCCCGGCTGCACCGAGCAGGAGCTCGACGCCGAAATTGACGCTGGTGGTCGCACCGGCGGCGATTTCGACCAGGAAACGTTCATTGCGCGGCGACAGTTCCATAGGCATGTTTTCCTCGTCCAGCTCGACACGATAGATGCCGGGCGCTAGCCCGGCGATATTGAATCGTCCGGCGGCATCGGTGCGGCCGCGCAACTGGCCGTTGATGCGCACGCCGATGCCGGACAGGTCAAAGTGCTGAGGTGCCCCGTGAATGCCACCACCCAGCATACCACCGCTGCGGCTGCCACCAAAGCGGGTCAGGCCAGCACGTGAGACACCGAAATCCCAGGACAGCACACCGCGGAAAATTGTGCCACGCTCTTTCAGTGAACGTTCGAACAATGTATCGCGCCGTGCCTCAAGTCGAAAGCGCAGACCGGGTAAGATTTCGCGCCCGGTCTGCACAGTGAAGCCTCGATCACCGCTGCCGTAGAGCACACTGGCGTCGACGAACCAGCCAAAGCTGTTAGCCTGCTGCCAGCGCGCGCCGAGGCTGGCGCGCCAGCGATCGGTGTTGCGATCGCGGGTTAGCGAGGCGGTGCTGGTCCAGGCCTGTGACCATCGCCGCTCGAAGCTGGCCTGGCGAAACGCGCTGTCCTGGCG
>Ga0209836_100075_pt1 | contig 18375 bp, 30 predicted proteins | sample ElbSprsedimmetaG_FD_184147 | JGI IMG/M metagenome (GOLD analysis project Ga0209836, IMG submission 184147) | Hot spring sediment bacterial and archeal communities from California, USA to study Microbial Dark Matter (Phase II) - Elbow Spring... ... | reverse complement strand
GCAAACCATCCAGGGGCACGTCCTTTAGTACGGACGGGGTATGGGGGCTACTAACGAGGGGCGGCGTGGTTGGCGAGTCGAGCAGGCTAGCGACTTTGGCCAGTGCGACACCTTGGTCGCAGAGAGTCATGATTTGTCGGATCCGCTCCACGTCTCGTTTGCTGTACAGCCGGTGTCCGGATTCGGTGCGTACCGGCTGGATCAGCCCATACCGGCGTTCCCAGGCGCGCAGGGTAATGGGGTTGATTCCGGTCATCTGGGCTACCGTTCTGATCGGGTATAGGCCGCTTTCTTCGGCTGAAGATGGTGTCTCGGGCATGCTGGGTGATTAATGTCTGTTTGTATCAATTTGTACAATTATTGTATCGAAAATATTGGGGATTGCGCGCTAGAATTTGTACAAATGCTACCAAAGGACGTTGGTTATGTTGTGCGCTCACGAGAACAGGGCCGCTGCTGATTCGCCTGTCGTTTGGGTGGTAGGCGCTAGTACCGGCATTGGTGCTGCATTGGTTCGTGCGTTTTATAAGCAGGGATGGCGGGTTGCCATGTCGGCGCGCCGCGAGGCGCTGCTACGGGAACGGGAGGCTGAAGATCCGTCACGTTTGTTGGCCGTGCCGGTGGATGTTACTGACTTGGCTGCTATGCATGAGGCTGTTAAGCGGATCGAGTCACGATGGGGTGAGATCGATACCGCCATTCTTAACGCCGGTGATTATCAGCCCATGTCCCTAGCCGATTTTTCGCCGGCATTGTTCGAAGACTTAATGCGGGTTAATTACATGGGAGTAGTCCACGGCATTGATGCCCTGCGAGAGGGTATGCTGGCGCGTGGGCGGGGGCAGATACTGATAACGGCGAGTGTGGCGGGCTACAGGGGGCTGCCTTACGCGGCACCCTATGGCGCCACCAAGGCCGCGCTGATCAGTCTGGCCGAGTCGCTGCAGCCGGAGTTTCATCGGCATGGCGTGCGACTGCGAATCATCAGTCCTGGTTTCGTGAAAACGCCATTGACCGACAAGAATGATTTTAAGATGCCCGGACTCATTACTCCGGAAGAGGCCGCGGCAGTGATCGTGCGAGAAGTGCGTGGCCGGCATTTTGAGATTGTAGTGCCCAAGCTGTTTGCTTGGGTCATGAAGCGTATCCGTTGCCTGCCCTACTGGATTTGGCTGCCCTTGGCAAGGAGGATGCTCAGGTGAACCATGCCCCAGCGCTAGCGCGGTTTGTCGCCTTCTTCGAGAAGCTGGATCCGGCTGCGCTAGAGTGTCTCGGCGACATATTCGCGGAGGAAGTGCGCTTCCAGGATCCCTTTAACGAGGTGGTGGGTATTAAGGCGGTGCGACAGGTTTTTGCCCATGGCCTCGCTTCCTGTCCAGGAATGCGCTTCGAGGTGTTTGAGGCGGTGCCAACCATGAGCCGGGGCGAGCCGGTGGCACTGCTGCGCTGGCGCATGGATTGCCAAGACAAAAAGGGCTTGGTCATTAATGGGACAAGCTACATCCGGTTTAACCCCGATGGGCGTGTGGCCGAGCATATCGACTATTGGGATCCTGCGGGGCAGTTATACGAGCGCGTACCAGTTTTGGGCAGCCTAATGCGTTGGCTACGCCGTCGGATTAGCGCAACGGCGCTCTGAAGAATACTCTGAAGGTCATTTTGGGGGTACCTCCAGATCCAGTTCTTGCTCGGGATGGGTGCGTGGATCTAAATCAGCCGCCACTGCCGATGTGCGGGTAACAAGCACGAATTCGCCGCGCTCTGCTTCCGGCACCGGACGGTCGACCCGCATTCGCCACTGGATAAAAATCACGAGTCCGACGAGGGTGGCCGCTAGCATGACAGGAAAGCCGTGACTGCCAAGTAGCTGCATCACAAGGCCGGTCATCATCGGTCCGATTGAGGCGCCGATCCCGTTGAGCATCAATAGGCCGCGGGTGCCCTCCAGTACCTGCCCTTCGCTGAGTCGGTCATGCGTCTGCGCCACGCTGATCGAGTACAGTGAGAACGAAAACCCGCCATAGAGTAGTGCGGCTGCCATGAAAGCCGTAATTGACACGCTGCCCAGCAATGGGAACAGCAGTACGGCCCCGGCTCCAGCCAGTGCAATCCAACTCAGTACCCACCGGCGGTCCCGATTGTCCGACAGCTTGCCCAGTGGCCACTGTAGCAAGGCCCCTCCAAGAATGGAGAGGGCGATGAAGGTGGCGATCAAGTTATTGCTCATGCCGAGCGCATGGGCAAACACGGCAGACATGCCCCAGAATGTGCCGGTCACAAGACCCGAGATCAGCGCGCCGGCCGCGCCCACCGGGGCCTTCTTAAACAGAGTCTTTAACGACAGACTGTCAGTAGCTATCGGTGTAGGCTGGGCTGTGCGGGTCAGAGCAATGGGCAGCAGGCCAATGGCGAACAAGATGGCCACCAGTGCAAAAGAGGCTAGCTCGTTAGGACCATAGGCCACAATCAAGAACTGGCCGGCACCGAGGGCCAGAAGACTGACGGTCATGTAGATCCCGAAAATCTGGCCCCGGTAATGCGTGATCTGCTCATTGAGCCAGCTTTCGATCACCATATACAAACCGAGAATGCTAATTCCGTTGATAATGCGGAGTACCCACCAGACGTAGGGGTCCACAAACAGGCCGTGTAGCAAGGCCACAACGCAGGATATGGCGGCCATGGCCGCGAATGTGCGGATATGGCCTACTCGACGGATCAGTTTAGGGCAGAAATAGGAGCCGAGGATGTAGCCGATGAAGAAGGCTGACATAATCAGGCCGATGACCGCCTCTGAAAAGCCTTCCTCACCGGCGCGCAGGCCCAGCAGGGTACCGAGCAAGCCAGACCCGGCAAGGAAGATTCCCATGCCAAGCAGTAGGGAGCGGATGGAGGTGACAATCTGGATCATGACGCTCGTCTGGTACCGTCCGTCACGATATGGTGGCGGCACGAAGTGACATGCGAGTTAAGAAGTGGCATGAGATCTACCGTTCGCTGGGGGCGCTGCCTTCGGCGAGGTAAGGAGGGAAACCGCTCAGAACTTGCCGCCGTCGACCGTAATAACGCTGCCCGTAAGGTACGGGCAGTCGAGGATATAGTCAACACTACGAGAGATAACGGCAGGTCCTGGCTCGAACTTTAGTAGACGCTTCGACAGACGTCTCTGCCGATAGTTGTCATCGTCATGCTGGTGAAACAGGATCAGTCCGGGAGCAACAGCATTGACCCGCGCTTGGGGGGCGTATCTTTTGGCCATTGAGCGAACCATTGACTCGGCTGCGGCCTTCGAAGCCAGATACAGCATGCGGTCGGGTTTGCCATGGGGGATATTGGCGTCCGTGATGAAGATCACGTTACTCACCTCGCCATCCCGGCAAAACAAAGCCGATAATGCCTCAGTGATACGTTGCGGTGCCATAACGTGAACAGTGAATAGCTCATCGGCTTTCGCAGGCGTCAGCGCGATCTCGGCATCGGTGTGCCAGACCGAGGCATTGTGGATGATCGCTCGCAGGGCTGAGGTACGCTTACGCACCTGCTCGATTAGGTGGCTCACGTCATCGTGGTCAGTTAGCTCGCAGCGCACGGCCTCAAGGCCCCGTTCAACCATCGAGCGCAGTGCAGGTGTTTCTTTACGGTAGCTGCCGATCACGCGAAAGCCGCGCTCCAAAAAATGGGCGGCGAGATGAGCGCCTATCCGGCGTCCCACGCCGGTGATCAGCAGGCAGGGTTGGTCGGATCTCGGGTTCATGAACGGGCAATCAGTTGCAGGAACTCATTGCGAGTGCTTGCCGAGGTGCGAAATGTTCCCAGCATCATGGAGGTCACTGTTTCCGCGTGGTCTTTCTCGACACCCCTCATACTCATGCACATGTGGACGGCACGTACTTGCACCGCTACGCCCGAGGCCTGAGTCGCTTGTTGGACAGTGTCGGCAATCTGGCGGGTCATGTTTTCCTGAATTTGCAGCCTGCGAGCATACAAATCAACGATGCGGGCGAGCTTCGACAGCCCGATCACCTTGCCATTGGGGATGTAGCCGATGTCCACATGCCCGATGATCGGCAAGATATGGTGCTCGCAAAGGCTGTAAAACTCAATGTTGCGCACCACGACCATTTCGTCATTGTCCGAGGCGAACAACGCATTGCCCACCGCATCTTCCACCGGCTTGTGCAGTCCATGTGTTAAGTAGAGTATGGCCTTGGCCGCTCGCTCCGGGGTGCCACGAAGGCCTTCTCGCTCTATGTTTTCTCCTAGTTCGGAGAGGATGATGCGGTAGGCGTCTGCAATCCGACGGACCCGGTCAGCGTACTCTGCTGGTGGTTCGGGGAAGTCGTCTTCGTGAGGGGTGGTCATGACGAATGTAAACTCATTGATGGGTTTCGCTACGTAGTCTAGCAGTCTGTGTACAATTTCTGTATAAGAAAAACCCTTGAGTTTGTCGTGTCAGTCTTCATTAAAGCTTTCTCAGCCTTTGCGGTCTTATCAGTTCGATGGTTAGAATGTTTATCCTTTTGGGCGGCCGCGGTCGTCATCGTGTCGCCCTCGCCTCGACTTTGGTGCTTAAAGTGGCCTCTCGCAAAACCCATCTTACTCTCTATCCGAATTAATTGTGAAAGACAGAATTGAAGCTTCGTTGGCAGCGGCACTGGCCTCACTGAAAGCAAGTGGTCAAGTGCCTGTGGATATTAATCCCACCATTGTGGTGACCTTGACCAAGGATCGCGCCCATGGGGATTTTGCGACTAATCTCGCGCTGCAACTGGCTAAGCCGCTGGGTCTTCCGCCTCGCGAAGTGGCTAGTCGGCTGCTGGAAGTCATGTCCACGGATACGGCCGTGACCAAGGTAGAAATCGCCGGTCCCGGTTTTATCAATTTTTTTGTGGATCCGACAGCCAGTTTTGGGGTGATTGACCACATTCTCGATGCCGGTGAGCGCTATGGACGCAGTCAGATTGGTCAAGGCAAGCGGGTGCAGGTTGAGTTCGTCTCGGCGAACCCCACCGGCCCGCTGCATGTGGGCCATGGCCGGGGTGCCGCCTATGGAGCGGTGGTCGCGGATCTATTGGAGGCAGTCGGGTTCGACGTACACCGTGAATACTATGTCAATGATGCCGGTAGGCAGATGCACATCCTCGCAACCAGTGTCTGGCTGCGCTATTTGGAGCTATGTGGCCGCGACTTCGCCTTTCCATCCAGCGGCTATAAGTCTGAGGGGTATATCTACGATATCGCCCGGCTGCTGCGCGAGGAGCATGGCGATGATTATGCAGCCGAAGTGGAGCAGGTGTTCGAGGGAGTGCCGCCAGATGAGCCAGCTGGTGGCGACAAGGAAGCGCACATCGACGCACTGATCGACCGTGCCAAGAGTTTGCTGGGCGACAACCGTTATCGATACGTTTTCGAGCTGGCGTTGAATCAAATCCTTGATGATATCCGTGACGACTTGTCGGGCTTCGGCGCCAATTATGACGAATGGTATTCCGAGCAATCGCTAGTGGATCGGGGGCTGGTCAATCTGGCCATCGAGCGCCTGCGTGAACGGGGGCATATCTACGAGAAGGATGGCGCTTTGTGGTTTCGCTCGACTGACTTCGGTGACGACAAGGATCGGGTGGTGCAGCGTGACAACGGCCAGACCACCTATTTTGCCTCCGATATTGCCTATCACATGGAGAAATTCGAGCGTGGTTTCGATCGGGTGATCGATATCTGGGGCGCCGACCACCACGGCTATGTGCCACGGGTCAAAGCCGCGCTGACCGCGTTGGGTTTCGATGCCGCCAAGCTGGATGTGCTGCTGGTTCAGTTCGCCATTTTGTATCGCGGCGGCGAGCGGGTGCAGATGTCCACGCGTTCGGGTAGCTTCGTGACACTGCGTGAGCTGCGCGAGGAAGTCGGCAACGATGCGGCGCGCTTTTTCTATGTGATGCGCAAATCCGAGCAGCACCTGGATTTCGATCTTGACTTGGCCAAAAGCCAGTCCAATGATAATCCGATGTACTACATCCAATATGCTCATGCACGGATTTGCAGCGTCTTCAAGCAATTAACGCAGCGGGGCTGGTCACATGATCGTCAGAATGCCACGGCTAACCTCGGTCGTCTGACGGAGGGTCACGAACAGAATTTGCTCAAGCTATTGACGCAGTACCCGGAGCTTGTCGAGCGAGCCGCTCTGGCGCATGAGCCTCATCAGATCGTCCATTTCCTGCGCGATCTTGCCAATGACTTCCATGCTTATTACAACGCCCATGCCTTCTTGGTTGATGATGATGGATTGCGAAATGCTCGTCTGTCACTGGTGGCGGCTACTAGGCAGGTGCTGGCAAATGGTCTGCAGCTGCTGGGTGTGACCGCGCCGGAGGAGATGTAAGTAATGGCGGCACGACGTAAGCCGGCGGCTGAGCGGCGCGATGCCAGCGTTCCGCTGGGTATCTGGGTACTGCTGGGACTGTTGATATTACTACTGGCGGCCGTGCTGATTGTGTTGTTGATGCGCACGCCGGCAGCTCCGGTGAGTGAAGCCGAGCCGACGGCGCGCGATGTCCGCGCGGTGCGCAAGGAGCCAGAACAGGCAGCCGTGCCACCGCCGCCTCGCTTTGAGTTTTATCGATTGCTGCCGGAACAGTCTGTGGAGCGCTCTACCGGTTCGACGGCCCCGCCCATGCCTACTGTGCCGGCCCCCGAACCGGCCCCATCCGTTGATTTGGCGCGCTTTGAGATCCAAGTCGGTTCGTTTAGGAACAAAGCGGATGCCGAGCGTCGTAAGGCGGAGGTCGCGCTGTTGGGGCATGCATCGGTGGTGACTGCTGCGCAGGTGCATGGCCAAACTTACTACCGGGTGAAGATCGGCCCAGTGGGATCGGCCGACGCGCGCCGTATCGAATCCCAGTTGCGGCAGGCATCTATCGAGCCATTGCTGATTCGAATCAAACCCTGAGGTGGGTCGGACGGATTGCCCAGGGCTCTCAGCCAAAACAAAAACCCCGCGAAGTAGTCACTATCGCGGGGTTTTTGTGAGTTGGCTTGTTAATCTGACTTAAAGGAAATGGTCGGAGTGACAGGATTCGAACCTACGACCCCTACGTCCCGAACGTAGTGCTCTACCAGACTGAGCTACACTCCGAAAGCATTGGTTGAATTGGATATCAGCTGCTACGATTAGCCGCCACATGCGCCAACGCAGCCAATGCGTCGCGGTACTTGGAGGCGGGTATCGCGTTCAGGGCATCGATTCCCTTTCGAGCTTCCTCTTTAGCGAGGGAGCGAGTATAGACAAGTGCACCGGTGGATTCAATAGTCTTCCGGATTTTCGCCAAGTCGTTCCTGTTCTGCTGTTCAATAGCCCGGCGGATGAGGCTGGCTTCATGTTGGTCGCCGCGCTGCATCGCAATGATCAGGGGCAGGGTCGGCTTGCCCTCGGCCAGATCGTCACCAAGGTGTTTACCGGTCTCCCCTTCATCTCCGTCATAGTCCAGTACATCATCCATCAGCTGGAACGCCGTACCCAGATGTACTCCATAGGTGGCCAGGGCATCTTCCTGTTCCTGGGGTAGATCCGCCAGTACGGCCCCAAGTCGGGCCGCGGCCTCAAACAGCTTCGCGGTCTTGCAGTGAATGACCTCCAAGTAGCGTTCAACAGTGGTGTCAGGGTCGCCACAGTTCATGAGCTGCAATACTTCGCCTTCGGCAATTACATTGGTGGCATGGGCCAGGATCTCCATGACCCGCATTTTGCCTACCTCCACCATCATCTCGAAGGCGCGGGAGTAGAGAAAATCGCCAACGAGCACCGAAGCGGCGTTGCCAAACAATACATTAGCTGTATCGCGCCCACGTCGCAGGCTCGATTCATCCACGACATCATCGTGGAGTAGGGTGGCAGTGTGGATGAATTCCACGACAGCAGCGAGCTGCGGCGCCCATCCGCTATTATCCCCTGCGGCACGGGCGCTGAGTACCGTGATTAGTGGGCGAAACCGTTTACCACCGGCACCGATGATATAGGCCGACAACTGGTTGACCAGCGCGACATCCGATGCCAGTCGGTCGGTAATGACCTTGTTTACCGCTGACATGTCGTCGTTGGTCAGGTTGCGTATTTCTTCCAGTGTCATCATCGGGGTAAGCCGTGCTTGAATTAAGTGTGCTCTAAAGATACACCAAAAGCCCCAGTGCGAGGGCGGTTGATGGGATTGGGATATGGGAAAAATACCTTTGGTTGCTTCATCGGCAAAAGATCACTAAAATGCCGCCCCAAGCCGGCTTAGCTCAGTTGGTAGAGCAACCGCCTTGTAAGCGGTAGGTCGTGAGTTCGAGTCCCACAGCCGGCACCAAATTTGTCAGCAATTTGTTGTTGACATGCGTTCGGCCGTGGCTAGAATGGCCGGTCTTCGGTGGGGTTCCCGAGCGGTCAAAGGGAGCAGACTGTAAATCTGCCGGCACTGCCTTCGAAGGTTCGAATCCTTCCCCCACCACCATATTCATAGGTGTTGGTCGCAATCGACGCCTTAGGTTTGCGGGTGTAGTTCAGTGGTAGAACCTCAGCCTTCCAAGCTGATGGCGTGGGTTCGATTCCCATCACCCGCTCCAAAAACGCTCATGTAGCTCAGATGGTAGAGCACGTCCTTGGTAAGGACGAGGTCACCGGTTCGATTCCGGTCATGAGCTCCATTTTTCAGGTGATCCTGTTTCAGGAGATTTGGCGATGTCCAAGGAAAAGTTCGAGCGTAGTAAACCGCACGTAAACGTTGGTACGATTGGTCACGTTGACCATGGCAAGACCACGCTGACTGCGGCGTTGACCAAGGTGATGGCCGAGACATATGGTGGCGCGAGTGTGGCCTTTGACCAGATTGACAAGGCACCTGAAGAGAAGGCGCGTGGTATTACTATCTCCACCTCCCATGTGGAGTATGAGTCTGAGAAGCGTCACTATGCGCATGTTGACTGCCCGGGTCACGCTGACTACGTGAAGAACATGATTACGGGTGCGGCCCAGATGGACGGTGCGATTTTGGTTTGCTCTGCTGCGGACGGCCCGATGCCGCAGACCCGAGAGCATATCTTGCTGTCTCGTCAGGTTGGTGTGCCGTACATTGTTGTTTTTCTGAACAAGGCGGACATGGTTGATGATCCGGAGCTGTTGGAGCTGGTCGAGATGGAAATTCGCGACCTGCTGAACACCTATGAGTTTCCGGGTGACGATACGCCGATTATTGTTGGTTCTGCGTTGAAGGCGTTGGAAGGCGACCAGTCTGAGATTGGTGCTCCGGCGATTATCAAGTTGGTTCAGGCGATGGATGAATACATTCCTGAGCCGGAGCGAGCGATTGATGGTAGTTTCCTGATGCCGGTTGAGGATGTGTTCTCGATTTCGGGTCGTGGTACGGTAGTGACTGGTCGTATTGAGCGCGGCACTATCAAGGTGGGTGAAGAGGTTGAAATTGTTGGTATCCGCGACACCCAGAAGACCACCGTGACGGGTGTTGAGATGTTCCGCAAGCTGCTGGATCAAGGCCAGGCTGGTGATAATGTGGGTATCCTGCTTCGTGGAACCAAGCGTGATGAGGTTGAGCGTGGTCAGGTTCTGTGCAAGCCGGGTTCTATCAAGCCGCACACCAAATTTGAAGCTGAGGTGTATGTGCTGAGCAAGGACGAGGGTGGTCGTCACACGCCGTTTTTTAATGGATATCGTCCGCAGTTTTACTTCCGGACTACGGATGTGACTGGTTCGGTGAGTCTGCCGGAAGGCACTGAGATGGTGATGCCGGGTGATAATGTTGCCATGACGGTCAGTTTGATCAGCCCGATTGCTATGGAAGAAGGTCTGCGCTTTGCTATCCGTGAGGGTGGGCGTACCGTCGGCGCCGGCGTTGTATCCAAGATCATTGAGTAATTAAACATGGCTGGTCAAACTATTCGCATTCGACTAAAGTCGTTCGATCATCGTTTGATCGACCGTTCTGCCAGCGAGATCGTCGAAACGGCCAAGCGGACTGGTGCCCGTGTTAAGGGCCCCATTCCGCTGCCCACTCGTAAAGAGCGTTTCACTGTCCTGATTTCTCCCCACGTCAATAAGGACGCACGCGATCAGTACGAGTTGCGTACCCACAAGCGTATGCTTGATATCGTCGATCCGACGGACAAGACCGTGGACGCACTGATGAAACTGGACCTGGCAGCCGGTGTAGATGTTCAAATTCGTCTGAACTAAGCCGGGTGAAGGGCATGGCAATACTAAGTTCTTGCTATGCCTTAAATCTTTGCTAAAATACGCCACTCTTTTTTCAGCCCGATGCGTATTGTGCGTGTCGGGCTGGGCTTTTTCCGGTGAGCCGGTCAATCGTAATCGGCACCGTTTCAAGAGGATAAGAGAATGTCATTAGGTGTAGTCGGTCGCAAGGTCGGCATGACTCGGGTTTTCGATGAATCCGGCGTGTCGACTCCAGTGACTGTAATTGAGGTAAGCCCCAATCGGGTCTCACAACTTCGCACCCCGGAAACCGATGGCTATTGCGCCATTCAGGTGACCACTGGCGAGCGTCGCTCGTCCCGCGTGACCAAGCCGATGGCGGGTCACTTTGCGAAAGCGGGCGTTGAGGCTGGTCGTGGCGTTTGGGAATTTCGCGTGGATTGCGACGTGTTGAGCCAGTACCAGCCGGGGTCTGAAATCACGGTTTCCATATTTGAAGGCGTGCCTGCGGTGGATGTTGCGGGTAAGAGTAAGGGAAGGGGCTTCGCGGGTACCGTCAAGCGTCACAACTTCCGGACTCAAGACGCATCGCACGGTAACTCGCTGTCACATCGTGTACCGGGCTCTATCGGTCAGAACCAGACCCCGGGTCGGGTGTTCCCGGGTAAAAAGATGGCGGGGCACATGGGTGCAAAGCGCGTCAGCGCGCTGAATCTGAAGGTGGTTCGTGTGGATGCTGAGCGTGGTTTGCTGTTGGTGAAAGGCGCAGTGCCAGGCGCCACCGGTGGGGACGTAATTGTTCGTCCTTCCGTGAAATTGAAGTCGTGAGGGTAAGCGTAATGGAAGTCAAAGTGCTTAACGGTAGTGCGCTCACCATCTCTGACAACGTTTTCGCGCGTGATTTCAATGAAAGCCTGGTGCACCAAGCGATTGTGGCTTATTTGGCCGGGGGTCGTGCCGGTACAAAAAAACAACTCAGTCGCGCGGAAGTTTCCGGTGGCAACTCTAAGCCTTGGCGTCAGAAGGGTACCGGTCGCGCGCGCGCTGGTACTACTCGGGGCCCGATTTGGCGTACCGGTGGCGTGACCTTTGCGGCCCGTCCCCGCTCCTACAAACAAAAAATGAATCGCAAGGCCTACCGCGCTGCGATGCGTTCCATTTTCTCTGAGCTGCTGCGTCAAGATCGGTTGGTCATTGTGGACGAGTTCAATGTTGCGGCCCCCAAAACTAAAGAGGTTGTGGGTTTGCTTAACGGTATGGGCTTGGACACAGGTCGCCGTCTAATTGTGACCGAGGCGTTTAACGAAAACGTGTATCTGGGATCGCGAAATGTGATCGATCTGGGCTACTTGACGGCGGCTTCGTTGGATCCGGTAAGCCTGGTTGGTGCCGACAAGGTGGTGATTACCGTCGGCGCGATCAAGATGGTTGAGGGGTGGTTGTCATGAGAAACGAACGTCTGCTTCAAGTGCTGCGTGCGCCAGTGGTAAGCGAAAAAGCAAGTCGTGTTGCAGAGAATAACCAATACGTCTTCAAAGTGTCTCGTGATGCCACTAAGGCCGACGTTAAGGCGGCGGTTGAAATGGTATTCGACGTGAAGGTTAATGATGTTCATGTGGTCAACATGCCGGGCAAGGCTCGTCGCTTCCGTAATATCAACGGTAAGCGTCCGTCCTGGAAGAAGGCTTACGTGACTTTGGCTGAAGGTCAGTCCATCGATTTTGGCATATCTGCTTGAGGGAGGATTAGTTAATGGCTCTTATCAAAACCAAGCCGACCTCGGCGGGCCGTCGGGCAGTTGTCAAGATTGATAGGTCGGATCTTCACAAAGGCGCCCCTTACGCGGCGTTGCTTGAGAAAAAGACCAAATCTGGTGGTCGTAATAACGCCGGTCGCATTACGGTTCGTCACCGTGGTGGCGGTCACAAGCGGCACTATCGTGTTGTCGATTTCAAGCGTAATAAGGATGGTGTGCCGTGCGTGGTTGAGCGTCTGGAGTATGATCCGAACCGCAGTGCCCATATTGCACTGGTTCGTTATTCAGACGGCGAACGTCGTTACATCCTGGCGCCTAAAGGAGTGAAGGCGGGTGATTGTCTGCAATCGGGCTCGGATGCACCTATTCGTGTCGGTAATGCGCTGCCGTTGCGTAACATTCCGGTTGGTTCAACCATTCATGCTGTTGAGTTAAAGCCCGGTAAGGGTGCACAAATTGCACGTTCAGCTGGCACCTCTGTTCAGTTAGTGGCCCGAGAAGGTGCCTATGCCACGCTGCGTTTGCGCTCGGGCGAGACGCGCAAGGTGTTGTCTGAATGCCGTGCTACTCTGGGTGAGGTGGGTAATTCCGAGCACAACCTACGTTCACTGGGTAAGGCTGGTGCCAAGCGCTGGATCGGTATTCGTCCGACCGTTCGTGGTGTCGCGATGAACCCGGTAGATCACCCGCACGGCGGTGGTGAAGGCCGTACATCTGGAGGCCGTCACCCGGTTACTCCGTGGGGTGTACCGACCAAGGGCCACAAAACCCGGACTAATAAGCGTACGGAAAAATTCATTGTCCGTCGTCGTAGCAAGTAATAAGAGGATTTTAAGGTGCCACGTTCACTGAAGAAGGGTCCCTTTGTGGACCATCACCTGCTGAAAAAGGTGGAAGAGGCCGCTGCTTCTGGGGTCAGGCGGCCCATAAAGACCTGGTCCCGTCGTTCCATGATTATTCCGGAGATGATCGGTCTGACCATTGCAGTACATAACGGTCGTCAGCATGTGCCGGTGCTGATTAATGAAAACATGGTTGGTCATAAGCTCGGTGAGTTCGCGCCTACACGTACTTACAGGGGGCATGTGGCCGACAAAAAAACGCGCCGCTGAGGAGATTGAGTCATGCAAGCTAATGCAACACATCGTTACGCGCGTATTTCTGCCCAGAAGGCGCGTCTGATTGCGGATATGGTCCGTGGTCAGTCTGTAGCAGCTGCGATCGAAACTTTGACCTTTAGTACCAAAAAAGGCGCTGGTCTAGTTCTTAAGGTTATTGAGTCGGCTATCGCAAATGCTGAAAACAACGAAGGCGCCGATGTCGATCGGTTGAAGATCTCCGCGATTTCAGTCGATGAAGGTCCGACGCTGAAACGCTTCCGTGCGCGTGCGAAGGGGCGTGGTGCGCGTATCCTCAAGCGGACCAGCCACATCAGTGTCACCGTCACGGAAGTTTAACGGAGAGTAGTCATGGGTCAAAAAGTACATCCGGTCGGCATTCGCCTCGGTATCTCCTCTGATTGGAGTTCTCGCTGGTATGCTGATTCCAAGTCGTTCGCCGGTAGACTCAATCAGGACATCCAGGTGCGGGAATTCCTGAAAGAAAAACTGAAGAATGCATCAGTTTCACGCATCCAGATCGAGCGTCCGGCTCGCTCCGCGTTCATCACCATTCACACTGCTCGTCCAGGCATTGTGATTGGCAAGAAAGGTGAGGACATCGAGAAGCTCCGAAAGGAAGTAGCGCCGATGTTGGGGCTAGAACCCAACGCAGTGAAGGTCAATGTCGAAGAGATTCGCAAGCCGGAACTCGACGCCCAGCTGGTGGCGGACGGTATTGCCCAGCAGTTGGAGCGTCGCGTGATGTTTCGTCGCGCCATGAAGCGGGCGGTGCAGACTACCATGCGCCTGGGGGCGCTAGGTGTGAAGGTTAGCGTCGCTGGTCGTTTAGGTGGTGCCGAGATCGCGCGCACCGAATGGTATCGTGAAGGCCGTGTGCCGTTGCACACTCTGCGCGCTGACGTGGATTATGGTATTGCCGAAGCGAAGACCACTTACGGGATCATCGGTGTCAAAGTATGGATTTTTAAGGGTGAGATCTTTGGTCGCAACCCGACTGACAATCAATCTGCCGCCTGATTGCCGGCTTGAAACGGTTTAACTATTGGAGCTTTGAATTATGCTGCTGCCAAAACGTACAAAATATCGCAAGCAGTTCAAAGGCAAAAACCGAGGCGTTGCCAACACCGGCAACAAGGTGAGCTTCGGCGAATTTGGACTGAAGGCACTAGAGAGAGGGAATATCACTTCCCGTCAGATTGAATCCGCACGTCGTGCTATTAGCCGTCACGTGAAGCGTGGAGGCAAAATTTGGATCCGGATTTTTCCGGATGTGCCGATCACCCAGAAACCTCTCGAGGTGCGCATGGGTAAGGGTAAGGGTTCTGTCGAGCACTGGGTCTGCAAGGTCCAGCCTGGCAAGATACTGTATGAAATCGAAGGGGTCTCGGAAGAAGTGGCGCGTGAAGCGTTCTCTCTGGCTGCTGCCAAGCTGCCGGTCAAGACCACGTTTGTTTCTCGGGTGATGATGTGATGAAAGCAAGTGAACTGCGTGAAAAGTCAGTTGACGAGCTGCGTGAAGAGCTGCTGTCGGTGCGTCGGGAGCAGCTGAACTTGCGTATGCAGCTGGCGATGAACCAGGAAGGCAAGACTCACTTATTGAGAGAGGCACGTCGTAATATTGCCCGCATTAAGACAATTATCGCCGAGAAGGAGCGTGGCCAATCATGAGTGCGAACAGCGAAAAAAAGAAAGCCCGTACCCGCGTGGGGACGGTGGTTAGTGACAAGATGGACAAGTCCATTGTGGTAGCAATCGAACGTCGCGTGAAGCATCCGGTGTATGGCAAGTATATTTCCCGTACCACCAAGCTGCACGTTCATGATGCCGACAACACCTGTCGCACTGGTGATCGCGTAGAGATCGTTGAGTGTCGTCCGATTTCAAAAACCAAATCTTGGAACCTGGTACGCGTTATTGAACGCGCTGCCGAGTAAGGGGGGTGTATCGTGATTCAGATGCAAACAATTCTGGACTCGGCTGACAACAGCGGTGCCAAAAAGATCCAATGCATCAAGGTGCTGGGCGGTTCGCATCGTCGTTATGCCGGTATTGGCGACATCATCAAGGTCTCTGTCAAGGACGCGATTCCCCGTGGCAAGGTGAAGAAAGGCGATGTGTATAACGCCGTCGTGGTTCGCACTACCAAGGGAGTACGTCGTCCCGATGGCTCGCTGATCCGTTTCGACGGTAATGCAGCTGTACTGCTAAACAACAAGCTCGAGCCGATCGGCACTCGTATCTTTGGACCTGTCACTCGCGAACTGCGGGGCGACAAGTTCATGAAGATCGTGTCGCTTGCGCCCGAAGTGATTTGAGGGAGAGGTAACGATGCGCAAGATTCGTCAAGGCGATGATGTTATCGTCATTGCCGGCAAAGACAAAGGTCGCAGAGGTACCGTATTGCGAGTTGTCGCAAAGGGCCAAAAGGTTGTGGTTGAAGGCGTCAACATAGTCAAGAAGCATCAAAAACCAAATCCGATGCTGGGCCGTACTGGTGGAATTATCGAACTGGAAAAGCCGGTTGATATTTCCAATGTGATGCTGTTTAATCCCGCGACCCAAAAGGGTGATCGGGTCGGCTTCAAAATGCTTGAAGACGGCCGTAAGGTTCGCTATTTCAAATCCAACGGCGAAGTCGTTGATACATAAGGGTTTTTATTAAAATGGCTCGACTTCAGGAATTTTACAACCATACGTTGCGTGGTGAGCTTCAGTCGAAGCTCGCCCTAGACAACGTGATGGCCGTTCCGAAGCTCACCAAGATAACCTTGAACATGGGTTTAGGTGATTCCGCGCGTGACAAAAAAATCGTCAACAACGCGCTAGAGGAGCTGAGTGCCATCACAGGTCAGAAAGCCGTGGTGACTTACGCACGCAAGTCCATCGCCGGATTCAAGTTGCGCGAAGGTATGCCGCTGGGGGTTAAGGTAACCTTGCGAGGCACTCGCATGTATGAGTTTCTTGATCGTCTGGTGAATATTGCTATTCCGCGTATTCGCGATTTTCGGGGTTTGAACCCGAAGTCGTTTGATGGTCGTGGTAATTACAGCATGGGAGTTCGCGAGCAAATTATCTTCCCAGAGATCGATTACGACAAGATCGATGCCATTCGTGGTCTCGATATTACATTTACAACCACAGCGAAGAACGATGAGCAGGCTCGCGCCCTGCTCGAAGGCTTCAATTTCCCGTTCCGCCGCTAAGGAGCAATCATGGCCAAGAAATGCATGATCAATCGAGAGCTTCGTCGCGCCAAGCTGGCAACTCGCTATGCAGCCAAGCGTGCGGAACTCAAGGCTATTATTGTAAACCCAGAAACAAGCTTTGAAGAGCGCATGCAAGCCCAGGCCAAACTGGCTTCCTTGCCACGCGATTCCAGTCCGATCCGACAGGTTCGTCGTTGTCAGATTACCGGTCGCCCAAAAGGCGTTTACCGCAAATTTGGTTTGGGTCGCAACAAATTGCGTGAGCACGCAATGAAGGGTGATATTCCCGGTTTGCGCAAGGCTAGCTGGTGATTGGAGAGGAAAGAAGTATGAGTATGAGTGATCCAATCGCCGATATGCTGACCCGCATTCGTAACGCCCAGGCCGCCAAGAAGGCCGCCGTTACAATGCCTGCGTCCAAGCAAAAGCTGGCGATCGCTGAAGTATTGAAGAACGAGGGTTACATAGCAGACGTTACTGTTTCTGGTGGCGTCAAGCGCGAAATGACGATTACCCTAAAGTACTTTGAAGGCCGTCCGGTTATCGAGAACTTGCAGCGTGTAAGTCGGCCAGGTCTGCGGGTATACAAATCGGCTGATGAGATTCCGGTTGTGCTCGGCGGGCTAGGGGTTGCTGTCGTGTCAACGTCTCGCGGCATGATGTCCGATCGTGAGGCTCGTCGTCTGAACGAAGGCGGCGAAATCATCTGCCAAGTTTCTTAAAGGGGGAGTCATGAGCCGAGTAGCCAAAAAGCCCGTTTCCCTTCCCAAGGGCGTGGAAATCAAAATTGATGGCCAATTGATCTCCTTCAAGGGACCGAAAGGCACCCTGGAGCAGATGGTACACGAAAGCGTGAACGTGGAGCTGAAGGATGGCGAGCTTGTTTTCTCCCCAGTTGATGGTGTTGACATGGCTATGGCCGGCACCATGCGTTCACTTGCAGATAACAACGTAACGGGGGTCAGCGCTGGGTTCGAGCGTCGTCTACAGTTGGTAGGGGTGGGTTATCGAGCCCAAGCCCAGGGCAATACCCTAAAACTTGAGCTCGGTTTTTCTCACCCGATTAATTATCCGATGCCGGAAGGTGTTTCGGTTGAGACACCGTCTCAGACTGAGATTGTGATTCGTGGAGCGGACAAACAGAAAGTCGGCCAGGTTGCTGCAGAAGTTCGCGCATTCCGTCCGCCGGAGCCTTATAAGGGTAAGGGCGTGAAATATGCGGAGGAAAATATTCTCCGTAAGGAAGCCAAGAAGAAATAAGGTGTGAGATGAACGCAAGTACCAAAAAACGTTTGCGCAGAGCCCGTCGCGCTCGGGCAAAGATACGCGTCTTAGGTGCCTATCGGCTGAGCGTCCATCGCACGCCGAAGCACATTTATGCACAGATTATTGCCCCTAACGGGAAGGAAGTGGTAGCAGCTGCTTCTTCGCTAATGAAGGCAGTGGTACCGAAAGGTACCTATACCGGCAACATCGATGCCGCAAAGCTGGTTGGTCGCGCCATTGCCGAGCGTGCAAAGGAGAAGGGCATCAGCCAGGTTGCCTTCGATCGTTCGGGTTTTCTATTTCACGGTCGGGTGAAAGCCCTGGCTGAGGCGGCTCGTGAAGCCGGCCTCGAATTTTAAGAGGAAGGATGATGAGCAGATTAGAAGCTGAAACAGCTGATGGCCTGATTGAAAAGCTGGTGGCTATTAATCGTGTCGCGAAAGTCGTCAAGGGTGGTCGTCAGTTTTCTTTCACCGCGCTGACCGTGGTTGGTGATGGCAACGGTCGTGTTGGCTTCGGCTATGGTAAAGCTAGAGAAGTACCGGCAGCAATTCAAAAGGCCATGGAGCGAGCTCGCTCTAGCATGGTTGAAATATCGTTGAACGATGGCACCCTGTTCTATGAGACCAAGGGTCATCACGGTGCAGCCAAAGTATTCATGAAACCTGCATCAGAAGGCACCGGTATTATTGCTGGCGGTGCGATGCGCGCCGTGTTCGAAGCTGCTGGCGTACGTAATGTGCTGGCTAAGTGCATAGGTACCCGTAACCACATGAACGTGGTTCTTGCGACGCTCAAAGGTTTAAAGGGAATCCGTTCGCC
>Ga0209836_100074_pt1 | contig 18664 bp, 13 predicted proteins | sample ElbSprsedimmetaG_FD_184147 | JGI IMG/M metagenome (GOLD analysis project Ga0209836, IMG submission 184147) | Hot spring sediment bacterial and archeal communities from California, USA to study Microbial Dark Matter (Phase II) - Elbow Spring... ... | reverse complement strand
TTCTCAAGCTGTGCCAGGGCGCTGATATCCGCGATAGGACTCCCGCCCAAAATTAGCTCCTGAAGCTCCGTTAGTCCGGCCAGCGGTTCGACAGAGCGAACATCATTCCCGGACAGAACCAGGGCCTTTAACCCTGGGAGATTGCCCAATACAGAAATGTCCTTGATCTTGTTGCTAGCTAGGCGAAGTTTGTGAAGATTTTTCAGCTGAGCCAAAGCCGAAAGATCGCGGACCCCACATCCCCTAAGCCCAAGGACCTTGAGCTCAGCCAGATCCTTAATCGGTTCCAAACTGCTCACAGGGTTGCCCATGAGCTCAAGAAGTTCCAGGTTTTTCAAGTTCTGGAGGGGCTGTATATCCCGAATGCTATTCCCCAAAAGATCCAAGTACCGCAAATTCGATAGTTTGGCTAGTGGGCTTATATCGGCAACGTCGCAATACTGTAGCGCAAGATGCTGGAGGTTCGTTAGACCAGAAAGGGGGGTGATGTCGGATACAGAGGTCATGGAAAGGTCAAGCCACCGAAGTTCCGTAAGCTCAGAAAGGGGTGAAATGTCAGAAATTACACTAAGTTTAACAATTAGCATACGCAAGGTTTTAAGGTTTGCTAGTGGCTTGAGGTCAAAGATATTGGCACCTGTGGCCGTGAGCACTTTCAATTTTGGAAGTCCAGAAAGAGGGCCAAGATCATAAACATCCGTAAGGCTAATGTCCAGCTCTTCCAGGTTTACAAGCTCTGCAAGCGGCTGAAGATCACGAATAGGGTTGTGCATTAGATTCAAGACACGCAAATTCGATAAAGTCGAGAGAGGTTGCAAGTCTTCGATTGCGTTGTAGGAAACATCAAGGTACTTGAGGCTCCTTAACCCGCTTAGAGGACGAAGATCCCGAATCCGGTTATCAACGAGGCTAAGTTCCTCAAGGCCCTGGAGATCTTGTAGTGGCGAAAGATCTTGAATTTTGTTACTTGAAAGGTCCAACCATTTGAGGTTGCGCAAATACTCAAGGCCTTCTAAGTTCTCGATGCCATAGCCTGCGGCATTGAGTTCGGTAATCAGGCTGAGTACTTCCGGAAGGAGCGGCCCTTCGTAGCCTCCCAGGGCCTCGCGAATGGCCCTCTCCAAGCCAGGGTCAGCGATTTTGACGGGAATTCCGGCAAGAACCGCGAAACCCACAGCTACCACCGCAAAAAACGCTTTCCTCCACACGGTGACCTCCTTGCCCGGGAGTATAAGACCTTTCAGGGTCCCCGGCCAAGCCACTCCGCTTCTAAGCTCAACTCGTTCGCCGCGCAAAACAAGGCTCGCCCGTATCCCAATTTCCTGGTTTCCCTTAACGTCCAAAGCATATTCGGTTCGAATGCTCAGACTTGTGAGGGGAACCCCAACTCCGACGAAAGGTACCGCAAGGCTTGCGGAGGCGCTCACGCTGATCCAAGGGTTGACAGCAGCAGTCGGTTTCGTTAACATTTCTTTCAGCCATGAAACTTTCTGACTGGGCCCGCAAGCAGGGAATCAGCTACATGACCGCTTGGCGATGGTTCAAGGCGGGTAAGCTACCTGTGCCTGCCCGCCAGCTCCCCACGGGGACCATCTTGGTGGACGAACCGAACCCGGAGGGCCGAACGGTACTGTACGCCCGGGTCTCCTCCCCTGACCAGAAGGACGACCTAGAGCGCCAGGTGCAGCGCCTAAAGATATTTGCCCGGGAGCAGGGCTGGACGGAGTTCGAGGTGGTCACGGAGATTGGGTCTGGCTTGAACGGCAAACGAAAGAAGCTGTTGCGCGTACTGCGCGATCCCCGAGTGGCTAGGATCGTGGTGGAGCACTGTGACCGGCTGGCCCCATTTGGGTTCGAGATGGTCGAAGCCGCTCTGGCCGCAGCGGGCAAATGCATCATTGTCGTGGAAGAGGGCGAAGTTACCGACGATTTGGTGCGGGATCTTCTCGAGATTCTCACCTTCGCTTGCGGGCGGCTGTATGGGCGCAGGTCAGCCCGAAACTGGGCCAAGCGAGCCTTGGAGGCGATGGGATGCGAGTGACCCAGGCGTTCCGCTTTGAGCTGGATCCCAACCGCGCAGCCCGCATGGCACTGGCCAAGCACGTGGGCGCGGCCCGCTTGGCCTACAACTGGGGCTTGGAGAGGTGTCTAGAGGCGCTGAAAGAAGGGCAACCCTTGCCCACGGCGATGGAACTTCACCGGGAGTGGAACGCCTGGAAGCGCGAGCACGCCCCCTGGTGGGTGGAGGTCTCCAAGTGCGCGCCGCAAGAGGCCCTGCGGGACCTGGAGCGCGCCTTCCGCAATTGGCGGCAGGGCAGGGCAGGCATGCCCCACTTGAAGCGGAAGAAAAGCCTGGACGACAACAAGGCCCGCTTTACCGGCTCCATCCGAGTGTTCCCCCGACACGTGCAGCTGCCCCGCATCGGCAAGGTGCGCACCAAGGAGCGGACGCACAAGCTCCTGGCGTTGTTGGATGCCCGCCGGGCACGGATTCTTTCAGCCGTGATCTCTCGTGAAGCTGACCGTTGGTTTGTGAGCCTGACATGCGAGGTAGAGCGGCCCGATTTCACACCGCCTGCAGGCGAGTTGGTAGGTGTGGACCTGGGCCTGGAGGCGTTTCTGGTGCTCTCTGATGGGACGCGGATTGACGCGTCCAAGCCGCTGGCGCGGGAGCTGCGTCTCTTGCGCCGCCGGTCGAAAGAGCTTTCGCGCAAAAAGAAGGGTTCGAAGAACTATGCCAAGGCATCCTTGCGCTTAGCCCGCTTGCACCGGAGAGTGCGCAACATCCGCCGGGATTTCCTGCACCAGGTCACCACGTGGCTGGCGAGAACCAAGCCGGTCATCGTGATGGAGGACCTCAGCGTGCGGGACCTTGGGCGGGGACCGCTTGTCAGGTCCATCGCCGACGTAGGCTGGGGCACTTTCCGGCGGATGTTGGAGTACAAGACCCGGTGGTACGGGTCGATGCTCACCGTTGCACCACGGGACTTTCCGTCTACCCGGCGTTGCTCGCGCTGCGGGCACGTGGAGCCCGAGCTTCCGCTTTCGCGCCGGGTTTTCCGCTGTGCGGCGTGTGGGCTGGTGCTGGACCGAGACTTAAACGCCGCGCGGAACTTGTGTTCTTATGGGCTGGCCGTCCTAAGCGGCCGTACCGGGAGTTCCCTGGGAACTTACGCCTGTGGAGATCCCTCTGGCGGCGGAACGGCCATGAGCCGGTCTACGAGCCAAGGGTCGAGGAAGCAGGAAGTGGCCGGTTGCCTATTGCCCTTGAATGAAACAGGTGACTATGCGCCACAGAACGGCCTAAAGGTACTTGGTATTCGGCAGCCACGCGGTCAGGCCCATTCGGACCCCTCTTGCGCTTGCGCTGCTCCAACCAGTGAATGAGCGCTGGCCCGCCTACATACGCAACCGCAACCGCCAATACCACAATGAGGCCGTCCAGTGAGGAAAAGAGCCAGCCGCGCGCTTCCGAGATGACCACCAGAACCGCAGCCGTGAGAGTAAGCACCCCAACCAAAAGCATGGAGGACGAAGCTAATCACAGGGCTAGTCTTCCGCAAACGCAAAATCGCCAGCAACTTCCGCCCTGCTAGTGCCCCAAAGACCGGAATGAGACAACCTCCGCCGACAATCGCTACCACGTAGCGCCACCACGGATAGTCTTCACCTCGTCAGTCGAACGAAGGTCAGGATCAGTAGGAACAGGATGGCCCATATCAACACGACACGACGAGGGATCCTACCCAAGGTCCCACCCCCTTCTCGCTCTTACAGTACCGGTGCTAAACGATTACGGGGATTCCATCGGTCCGGGTACACTACCACCTAGACTGCACTTAAGCGCGGGGTTGACCGGGAAATCTTTCATACAAGCCTGGGTTTGGGCCTCTGCCCCCATATTACGCGTGCACCCACCTGCCCGGTGCGGGGCCTGGAAGCCCCAGCCGATAGTCTGTGCGATCATCGGAACACCGCCACAATTATAGCTTTCGTTACATTACGCGTCTTTTAGTGGGTGAGCCGGCTGTAAGCGCACCAATTTATCAAAGCCAAAAAGAAGCCAGTGCCTCGCCCTCGCCTTCCACTTTTTCTTGGAAGCCGACCATCATTAATACGGGGCTTGTCCCCGAGTTAAGTTCCTGAGTTAGGAATTTGGTCCCCTAAATAAGCGGCGAAAAGGGCAGCCTGGGCAGAAGGGGACAAGTCGCCCGCCTTCCCCAAAAGCCGGCGGCGAGCGGAGGCCACAAAATAAAGGCTAATCCCGGCGGCCACCGAAACGTTGAGCGACTCCGTGAAACCAAACATAGGGATGCAAAACGTTCCATCGCATAAAGCCAAAATTTCTGGGCTCAAACCCCTATTTTCGTTTCCAAACACCAGGGCCAAGGGAGCGTCCACGGGAAGCTCCTCCAAAGTCACACTTCCATGGGGCGTGGCCGCAAAGATCCGGAACCCCCGCTCCCTCAGCTCCTGAAACGCCGGCTCAGCACGGCGAAAGCGCCTCACCCGAACCCAGCGTTCCGCGCCCTGTGTCACCTTGGTTGAGGGACGAAACGGAAAATCTTCCTCGACCACGAACACCTCAAGGATTCCCAGAGCCTCGCATGTGCGCAGAATAGCTGAAGCATTATGCGGGTTTTCAAAATTCACACAGACCGCAATGATGCTTCCTAGGCGAGCGTTTACGACTTCTCGGATTTTTTCCTTGCGATTCACAAAAGGAAAAGGGGCGAGTTTCCTCGCCCCTTAGAACTCTTCTTCGTCGAAGTCGTCCTGAAAATCGAGGACCTCCTCGAGTTCAAGGGGATCCTCTTCCACTACTTCCAAGACGGCTCCGCACTCCGGGCAGGTTATGCGCCGCCCAAAAACTGCCTCCGCCTTACCCAGACGGAGCTCTGCCCCACAAACCGGACAAGTCGCTTGCGGCATATGGCCCTCACTTGGAGGGTTTCTCCGGCTGGCTCGGCTGCTTAGGCTTCTTCTCCTTAAGCAGCATCGTGACCGCCCCTTTTAGCCATCCTACTTGGGATGGCTGGCGGAGTTTAGGCCCGAGTCCCTTCCGTGTCAAATCCGTCCCCCCTATCCCCCTTTTAAAACCCTCTTCCTCGGATGAGTACAGGACTCAAACTAAATGAGGTTGCGTGTCCCTTTGCCCCTCCGCATAATGATCGCCGCCATGCGGGAAAATGTCGTGATCGTGGAATCCCCCACGAAAGCGCGCACGATCTCTGCTTATTTGGGAAAAGACTATCTCGTTCTCTCCTGCCGCGGGCATGTGCGGGATCTGCCCGAAGACGAACTGGGCGTGGATATCCACAACGGCTTCGCCCCCAAATGGGTGATCCGCGACCGCCGGGTGGTGGCCGAACTCCGGGAGAAAACGAAGACCGCAAAGAAAATCTTCCTCGCCACCGATCCGGATCGGGAAGGAGAGGCCATCGCCTTCGACCTCAGGGAAATCCTGGGGAACGGCCAGCGCTTCGCCCGAATCCTCCTCGGCGAGATCACCCCCCAAGCCGTGCGGGAAGCCCTGCAAAACCCCGGCCAGATCGATCTTAAAAAAGTGGAAGCCCAAAGGGCCAGAAGAATCCTGGACCGCCTCGTTGGATACCAGGTAAGCCCCCTCCTGGCCAGAGTTCTTGCCGGACGCCAATTCGAAAGCCTGTCCGCAGGTAGGGTGCAGTCCGTGGCTCTCCGGTTCATCTGTGACCGGGAATTGGAGATCCAGGATTTCGTTCCCAAGCCGTACTGGGAGGTAAGCCTTCGCTTCCCCACCGATCCCCCGTTTTTTGCGAAGTTCCCGGAAAAGGTGGAAACGCCCGACGAGCTCGAAAGGATCCGGAAGATCCTGGAGAAAGCGGAGGCGGTGGTGGAAAAGGTAGAGGAAGAGAAGGTGTTACGCCGTCCCTCTCCGCCTCTTATCACCTCCTCCCTCCAGCAGGCGGCGGGAACGGAATTCGGCTTTTCGCCTCGCCGGACGATGCGGATTGCCCAAGAGCTTTATGAAGGCGTCCCCATCGAGGGAAAGCCTGTAGGCCTCATCACCTACATGCGCACGGATTCCGTGCGGGTGGCGGATTCGGCCATTGCCCAAGCGCGGGAATTCATCAAAAAAGCTTTCGGGAAAGAATTCTTGAGCGAAAGGCCCCGGCGGTTTAAGAACAAAACCCGGGCCCAGGATGCCCATGAGGCCATCCGGCCCACGGATGTTCTCCGCACCCCGGAGGCGGTGGCACCTTTTCTTCGGCTGGATCAGCTCAAGCTCTACGATCTTATTTGGCGGCGGTTTTTGGCCACACAAATGGCCGAAGGGGTCTGGATCCGCCGCAAAGTCATAGTCCGCCTGGGCGATCTTCGGTTCCAAGCCTCCACTTCCTGGATGGAATTTCCTGGGATCGGAAGGGTTTTAAAGCTGGAGAAGCTTCCGGATGAAGGGGTGCCCCTCCCGCCCCTCTCCCCCGGCCAACTCCTTCCCCAACCGGAAATCCTCGGGGAAGAGAAGAGGACCGAGCCACCGAAACGCTATACGGAAGCAGGCCTCGTGAAAAAGCTCGAGCAGGAAGGGATCGGAAGGCCCTCCACCTACGCCCAGATTGTTTCGGTAATCCAGGAGCGAGGTTATGTGCGCCGGGAAAACGGAAGCCTTCGGCCCACCCTTCTTGGGTTCATCGTTACGGATTTCCTGCGCCGCTATTTCCCCGAGACCGTGCGCGAGGATTTCACCGCCCAGATGGAAGCAGATTTGGACAGAATCCAAGAAGGGGAACTTACCCGCGAAGCCCTGCTTCGGTCGTTTTATTCCTGGTTTTCCCCAAAGCTCCAGACGGTGGAAGAGCTCCTTTCCCAGCGGAGAAAGCCGTTCCAGGTGCTCACGGACGTCCCTTGCCCAAAGTGCGGGGCGCCCATGGAGGTGCGGTTCTGGGACGGCGAGCTTTACTTGGGTTGCTCGCGGTACCCGGAGTGCAAAAGCACCCGGGATCTCCCCCGGGATTTCCCCTTCCGCTACTGGGAAGGAAGGGTGGAGCTTGCCGAGGGGCTAAGGAAGGCGGAAGCGGTACCGGAACGGCTTTGTCCGACTTGCAAGGTGCCCATGGAAGTGCGGCATGGCCGCTATGGTCGGTATCTGCGCTGTCCAAAATGCGGGACCACTGCTCCTGTTCCGACGGGCGTAAAGTGCCCGGCCTGTGGACTAGGTGAGCTTGTGGAGCGCACTGGAAAAACCGGGACTTTCTACGCTTGCTCGCGGTATCCGGAGTGCCGGTTCCGTCTTTCCGGCCGGCCCGTAGGACCCTGCCCGAACTGTGAAAAAGGGGTCCTCTACGAGGACCCCCGTCGCGGGCTACGCTGTTCCAACCCGGATTGCCCTGGACCCTAATCTTCGCCCAGGATCTGCCGGAATTTCTCGAGCTTTTGAAGGACCTCGGAGCCCCGCAGCTTTTCCAGGGCTTCTTTCTGGATCTGGCGGACCCGCTCCCGGGAAATCCCGAAGATCTCGCCCACCTCGTCCAAGGTCTTGGGAGGATTGCCATCTAGCCCGTAGCGGAGCTCCAGAACCCGGCGCTCCCTGGGCGTAAGGCGCTCTTTTAGGGTTTTCCGAATCTCCTGGATGAGAAGCTCTCGGAAAGTCTCGCGGGTAGGGGAAACCGCGTCCTCGTCCTCGATGAAGTCGCCGAGGACCGCGCCCTCCTCATCATAGCCGATGGGGGTATCCAGGGAAGCGGTGTACTGGGCGGTGCGCTTGGCTTTGACGATGTTATCCACGGTGGTATCGAGTTCCTCCGCGAGCTCCTCCAGAGTGGGACCAGAACCGTGCTCTTTGATGTGCTCCCGCTCGGCCTCGTGGATCTTGCGGATGAGTTCGTTGATGTGGGTAGGAACGCGGATGGTGCGGGAGCGGTTGGTGATAGCCCGGAGAACAGCCTGGCGGATCCACCAGGTGGCGTAGGTGGAGAACTTGTAGCCTCTGCGCCAGTCGAATTTTTCCACGGCCTTCATGAGGCCGAGATTCCCCTCCTGGACGAGGTCCAGGAAGGGGAGGCCGCAGCCCCGGTACTTCTTGGCGATGGAGACGACCAGGCGGAGGTTAGCCTCGGCTAACTTCTTTTTGGCCTCCTCGTCGCCGGCCTCGATGCGCTTAGCTAGAGCCACTTCTTCCTCTTTGGTAAGAAGGGGGACGCGGGCAATTTCGTCGAAATAGGTGCGGATCGGGTTCTCCGGGGACCTCTTCCCCTCCTCCTCTAGCCACAAAACCCCTTCATTCACGAGGTCGTGCTCCTCGTGGTTCACCTCAAAGTCATTGCGGACAGTCTCCATACAACCTCCTGCTTAGCTCCCGCAAGGCAAAAAGAAGAAAGAGGTTAAGCCATGGCGGTGCGTCGCAACCACTAATATACAACAGTCGGCCCGCCCTGTAAAGGGGGGTGGGAAGGGACATCTCTCCCCATAGATTGCATGGGCGGAGGAAAGCGATAAAATGCCAGCGAACCCTGATCCATAAGGATTGGGGTTTTTGTTTCCTCGAGAGGAGCTCGATGAGCGAGAAAACCTCTGGCCTTCAAGAGCGCGCTCGGTTAAAAGAATTTTGTAAGCATCCGAAAAATGAGTCCAGCGTTATCCCCCTCCTTCAGCTCGTCCAGGAGCGGGAGGGGTACATCCCGGCCCAGGCCGTCCGAGCCATCGCCCAATATACGGGGGTACGGGAGGCCCAGGTCTACGGAGTAGCCACTTTTTACGCCCAATTCCGCTTCCAACCCCGGGGAAAACACATAATCCGCCTTTGCCAAGGCACGGCCTGCCACGTGCAGGGCGCGGATTCCATCCTCGACCACCTCAAGGAAAAGCTCGCAGTGGAAGAGGGGGGGACCACCGAGGATGGCCTTTTCACCCTGGAGGTAGTGCGGTGCTTAGGCTGCTGTAGCTTGGCACCAGTGATGATGATCGACGACAGCACCTATGGCCGCCTTACCCGCCGGGCGGTGGACAAAATCCTTGCGGAATACCGCAAGGAGGAAAAATGAGCCGGGTGGCGGAAGTGCAAGTGGGAATGGCCTCATGCGGGATAGCCGCCGGCGCCGAACCGGTCTTTCAGTTCCTCGCCCAGAACCTCGCCGAAGAAAAAGTCCGGGTCAAACCCGTGGGGTGCCTGGGAATGTGTTTTTCCGAGCCCCTCGTGGCCGTGGTCACCGAAGACGGGGAGCGCTTTGTCTATGGACCAGTGGACGTGAAAAAGGCTGAGCGGATCCTTACCGAACACGTGCGGGGCGGCACGCCAGTGGAGGATCTCCTTGCCAAAGGGGACGGCTTTTTCACAAAACAGGTGCGCATCGTTTTGGAAAACTGTGGGATGATTGATCCCACCTCCATTGACGAGTACATCAGCCGCGGTGGGTATGAAGCTCTGCAGAAAGTTCTAAGGGAGATGACCCCGGCGGAGGTGATTGAGGAGATCACGAAGTCGGGCCTGCGGGGCCGGGGCGGCGCGGGCTTCCCCACAGGAACGAAGTGGTCCTTCGCCGCCAAGGAAAAAGATCCCATCAAGTTCGTGGTATGCAACGGCGATGAAGGCGACCCCGGCGCGTTCATGGATCGCAGCGTCCTTGAGGGGGATCCCCACCGGGTGATCGAGGGGATGATCATCGCCGGCTATGCCATCGGCGCTCGGGAAGGGATCGTCTATGTTCGCGCGGAATATCCTTTAGCGGTACGGCGGGTGCGCCAGGCCATCGCCGCAGCCGAAGCCCGGGGCTTTCTGGGAAACAACATCCTCGGTTCCTCCTTCTCCTTCCGAATCACAGTGAAGGAGGGCGCGGGCGCGTTCGTGTGCGGGGAGGAAACAGCCCTCATTGCCTCGGTGGAGGGGAAGCGGGGGATGCCCCGGCGCCGGCCGCCTTACCCCGCCCAACACGGACTTTGGGGCCATCCCACCGTGATCAACAACGTGGAGACCTTGGCCAATGTCCCCTGGATCATTCGCCACGGTTGGGAAGCCTTTGCCCGCTACGGCACGGAAAAAAGCAAGGGCACCAAAGTCTTCGCTCTTGCCGGGAAAGTTCGGCACTCCGGTCTTGTGGAGATCCCTATGGGGCTCACCTTGGGAGAACTCGTGCTCGAGGTGGGCGGCGGGATCCCCAAAGAAAAGGCCTTCAAGGCTGTCCAAATCGGCGGACCCTCCGGAGGATGTCTCCCCGCTTCTTTGGCTCACGTACCCGTGGACTACGAATCCCTAAAAGAGCACGGCGCCATCATGGGCTCAGGCGGCCTCATCGTCATGGATGAGGACACCTGCATGGTCGAGGTGGCCCGGTTCTTTTTGGACTTCACGCAAAAGGAGTCCTGCGGGAAATGCACGTTCTGCCGGGTGGGCACAAAAAGAATGCTGGAAATCCTAAGCGGCATCGTGGAGGGGAAAGGCCGCCCGGAGGACCTCGATGTCCTCATGGACCTGGGTCAGAAAGTGAAAACCTACTCCCTTTGCGGACTTGGGCAGACTGCGCCGAACCCTGTTCTTACCACCCTCCGCTACTTCCGCGACGAATACGAGGCCCATGTTCGGGAAAAACGCTGCCCAGCCCGGGTTTGCCGCGCCCTTCTCACCTACCACATTGAGCCCGAACTCTGCCGGGGTTGCAAGCTCTGCACGAAGGCGTGCCCCGTGGGAGCCATCGAGCAAGGGCCGGGAAAGTTCCAGGTCATCCGAGAGGAAAAATGCATCCGGTGCGGAAGATGCCGGGAGGTTTGTCCATTTGGTGCCATAAGCGTGCGCTAAAGGGCGAACGATGATCGAGTTCGTAATTGACGGGAAGAAGGTCCAAGGCGAAGCGGGCGAAACGATTTTGAATGTGGCTCGGCGGGTGGGGATCGAGATCCCCGCCCTCTGTACCGACCCTCGCCTTCCCCCGTTTGACTCCTGCGGGATTTGCGTGGTGGAAGTGGAGGGGAAAGGCGTGGTCAAGGCTTGTTCTACCCCCATTTCCGAGGGGATGGTGGTACGGACGCGGGCACCCGCGGCGGAGGAGGTGCGAAAGGCCGCTCTCGAGCTCCTCCTTAGCGCTCACTGGGGCGACTGCATCGCCGCTTGTCAACTGAATTGCCCAGCCCACACCGATTGCCAAGGCTACGTGGGCCTTACCGCCAACGGCCTTTACCTTGAAGCCTTGAAGCTCCTCTACGAAAAGCTTCCCCTTCCCGCTACCCTTGGGCGAATCTGTCCCGCGCCTTGTGAGGATGGATGCCGCCGCCAGATCGTGGAAGAGCCCATCCAAATTCGCCGAATCAAGCGGTTCCTTGGGGATTTGGGCTTGGACTATACGCCGCCCGTGGGAGCACCCACAGGATTCCGCGTGGCCGTGGTGGGAAGCGGGCCGGCTGGCCTTTCTGCCGGGTATTTCCTCCGCCGGATGGGCCACGAAGTCGTGGTTTTTGAAGCCCGGGAGAAACTGGGCGGAATGCTCCGCTACGGCATCCCCGCCTTCCGCCTCCCCCATGAGGTTTTGGACCGGGAGATCGCTGTTCTTAAGCGAATGGGGATCGAGTTCCGCACCGGGGTTGCTCTAGGGCGCGATCTCACCCTTTCCGAGTTGGAGCGCGACTTTCACGCGGTTTTCCTCGGCCTTGGGGCCTGGAAATCCCGGCGGCTGAACGTCCCAGGCGAGGATCATCCCGCAGTCTTTCCGGGGATCGAGTTCCTCGCCCGAGGAAAGACAGGAAAACCCCCGGAACTTCCTGGCCGGGTGGCGGTGATCGGCGGAGGAAACACCGCGATCGATGCGGCCCGCACCGCCCGCCGCCTGGGAGCGGAAGCCGTGATCGTCTACCGCCGAAGCCGGGAGGAAATGCCCGCGGAGCCTGAAGAAATCCTCGAAGCCGAGGAAGAGGGTGTGCGCTTCGAGTTCCTCGCCCAACCCCTCGAATTCCTGGTGGACGGGGAAAAGCTTAGGGGCGTGCGGTGCCAGTGCACGCAGCTTTCCGAGCCCGACGCCTCGGGGCGGCGCAGGCCCGTGCCCATCCCCGGCGCGGAGTTCGTGGTTCCCGTAGAGGCGGCCATTGTGGCCGTGGGCCAGGACCCGGATTTCTCGTTTCTTGCGGAAATGGGTTTAGCCCTAAACAAGGGCGGGACGATCCAGGCCGATCCGGAGACGGGGCAGACAAGTCGCCCCAAAGTTTTTGCCGGCGGGGACGCGGTGACCGGCCCGGCCATTGCCATTGAGGCCATTGCCGCCGGCCATCGCGCCGCCTTGGCCATCGATCGTTATCTCCACGGTCTTCCCGTAAAAGTTCCGGAGCCCTATATCCACAAAAAGCCGGAGGTGACCCGCGCAGACCTTGGCGAGGTACAGGAGGCTCGGCGCATTCAGCCCCGGGTTCTTCCTCCGGAGGAACGGGTGAAGGATTTCAAGCCCTATGAGGCCACGTTCACCCGGGCCCAGGCGGAGGCCGAGGCCCGACGGTGCCTGGAGTGCGGCTGTAGCGCGGTCTTCACCTGCCTTCTTCGCGAATATGCGGGCCAAGCCCAAGCTCGGCAGGATCGCTATAAGGGCGAGATGAGAAAAGCTCTTCCGGACAGAAGGCATCCATTCATTGTGCGGGATCCGGGGAAGTGCATTCTTTGTGGTCGCTGCGTGCGTGTTTGCGCCGAGCTCTGCGGGATCCACGCCATTGATTTCGTGCGGCGCGGGTTCGTCACGGAGATCCAAGCACCCTTCAACCGGGCCTGGCCGGATTCGGACTGTGTATCCTGCGGGGCGTGCGTGGAAACCTGCCCCACCGGCGCCCTTTCCGACCGCCTAGCCTTGCGAAAATTCGTGCCCGTTCGGGTGAGGGAGACAAAGACCGTTTGTACCCTGTGTGGGTTTGCTTGCCCGATGGTAGTGGAGACGCTGGACGGGAGATTCCTGCGGGCGCGGGCGGCAGAAGGCGGGATCCTCTGCGCCAAAGGGCGGTATGGCTGGCAGGTTCTCTTCGAGCGGGCGCGGATAACCCGGCCCTTCCTCCGCCGCAACGGAAAGCTTTCGGCTTCCTCTTGGGAAGCGGCCTTGGAATGCGTGGCCCAAAACCTTCCCGAGCAAGGCCTCTATTTCGTCCTCGATCCTGGGCTTTCCGCACAAGAGCTCGCCCTTTGGGAGGGCTTAGCCCGGGAACTTTCAGGGGAGGTTCGGATTGCTGCCCAAACTGTGAATGCAGGAAAGATCCTCACGGGGCCCGAGGCGCTGAGGAGCGCGGATCTCATCGTGCGGCCAAAAAAACTTTCCCGCTTCGAAGGATTCGTGCTCGCTTTGCATCTCCGCCAGCTCGGGAAGGAAGGGCGCGCGGTGGAAGTCCTCGTTTTGGACGAGCGAAAGAAAACCCTGGAGGAAGCCAAAAAGCGGGTCAAGGCGGCGCGGGATCCTCTCTTTGCTTTCGAGGCCCGCTGGGCCGAAGAACGCCTCCGGGAAGTCCTCCAAGAGTTTGTTGGGCTCAACCCGAACCTCCGCATTTTTAGCCCTCAGGGAAGCCTCAATACCCAACTTCTGCAGAGCGTTTCCTCGGAAATCCCTACGAATCCGGAGGGTTTGGTTCTCGTGGGAACGGATCTCCCTCCAGCATGGAAGGGAGTTTTGACGAAAGCCCGGTTCGTCCTCGCCCTAAGTCCCTGGCCAAACCGCGTAGCACCCTATGCCCACGTGCTTCTTCCCTACAGCCTTACCTTGGAAGAAGGCGGGACATTCCATAAGCCTTCCGGGGCGTCCGTGCACGTCCAAAAGGCCCTTCTCCCGCCGGGAGGAAAGGGAAACGCCGAGATCGTGGAAGCTTTGGCCCAGGTCCTCCGGGTCCCACTCCAAGCCAAAAACCCTGGAGGCGCTGATCCCCAAGGGGAGACGAAGCTCTGCATTCCTGAGGCCTCCCGGCTTTCCGAGGAGATCCTGCGCCGGCGAGGGATCCGTCCGTTTCGGTGAAGCTGGCAAATGACAGGTTTTTAGCCTACCATTTTGGCAAAAGAGCCTGTCAAAAGGGGGTATAAGGATGAGCGTGCAGATAGCGCCGAATCCGTTTGAGATGTTCAAAACCCAGGTTCGGTTAGGGGGAGAAAAACTCGGCCTTTCTCCGGATCTCTTGGCAATCATTGAGACTCCCGAACGAGCTTTAGAGGTCTCCATCCCGGTGCGAATGGATGACGGGCACATCGAGGTATTTAGGGGCTACCGCGTTCAACACTCCTCTGTCCGCGGGCCTTGCAAGGGTGGAATCCGTTACCACCCGGCAGTGACCGTGGATGAGGTCAAAGCCCTAGCCGGCTGGATGACCCTCAAATGTGCAGTGGTGGATATCCCCTTTGGGGGAGGTAAAGGCGGGGTCGTCTGTGACCCCATGAAGCTTTCCGAAGGGGAACTGGAGCGCCTTACCCGCCGCTACACTGCGATGATCCTCCCCTTGATCGGTCCCACTCGGGACATCCCGGCGCCGGATGTGAACACCAGTGCCAAGATCATGAACTGGTTCATGGATACCGCTACGGCTCTGCGAGGTGAGCCCATGTACGCCATTGTCACGGGGAAGGACGTGGCGGTAGGCGGAGCCCGGGGCCGGCGGGAAGCCACTGGCCGGGGAGTGATGATCATCACCCAAGAAGTTCTGGCCCGTCTGGGCAAAAAGCTCGAGGGAATTACCGTAGCTATCCAGGGCTTTGGGAACGTGGGCTCAGTGGCAGCTCTTCTCCTTCATAAGGCCGGGGCCAAGGTAGTGGGTGTGGCCGATATCTCCGGCGGCCTCTATAACCCCAACGGGCTGAACATCCCCGAGCTCGCGGAGTACGTGACGCGCTCGCCAAAACGCGTCATCGCCGGCTATACCGCGCCTGGGGTCTCCCCTATTCCCGGTGAAGAAGTCCTCACCCTCGACGTAGACGTGCTCATTCCCGCGGCTTTGGAAGGGCAGATCACCGAGCAAAACGCAGACCGGATCAAAGCGAAAGTGATCGTGGAGGGAGCCAACGGCCCGACCACACCGGAAGCCGACGTCATTCTCGAGGAGCGCGGACGCCTCGTGGTTCCGGACATCCTCGCTAATGCCGGCGGAGTAGTGGTCTCCTACTTCGAATGGGTGCAAAACCTCCAGTATTTCTCCTGGGATGAAGAAGAGACCAACGCTCGGCTTGCCCAAATTATGCGCCGCGCTTTCCAAGCCGTTTGGACCATGGCCCAAGAGAAGAAGGTCAGCCTCCGCATTGCCGCCCAGATGTTGGCGCTGTCCCGAGTGGCCGAGGCTATTCGCCTGCGCGGAATTTTCCCATGATCGACACCCCGCTGGGCCCGCATAGGTTCAGAAAAAATCCACGGCTTTGGAAAGCCTGTTTTTGAGGGTGGGGTGCCCTTCTCTTTCGGGACTATTGGGCGCTCACCGGGTTCTCCTTATGCCTCTTCAGCTTCCGGAAAGAAGCAGGGAGGAAAGCCAGGCTCGGACTTGACTGAGGTCTTCGGCTTCCTCAAAGAGGGCGTCGGCCGGGAAAAAGCGGCGCATCCAGGCCGCAGGTTTCACGAGGATGATCGCCCGAATTCCAGCAGCGTGGGCAGCTTGAAGATCGAGGTGGGAATCGCCCACCACTGCAGCCTCCTCGGGAAAAACGCCGAGCCGGCGGAGAGGCCCCAAAAACGCTTCCGGATCGGGCTTCAAAGCCCCATCCTCCCGCGTCCACACCAAATCAAAAGGCAGAGGATAAAGCTTCACCACCTGCTCCGCACTCTCCCGGGAATTGTTGGTCACAAGAACACACCGGACTCCATGGCTTTGCAGGAATTCCAAAAGCTCTAAAGCCCCGGGTTTCAGGCGGCCAAAACGAACTCCCTCGGCTTCCCTTTCCCGCAGCCGTGCTTCCGCCTTCTCCCGCTCCCCTTTGGGCAAGCGCGAGATGTGCCAGTAAATCGGGAGACCATCAGGGGGAAGACCGAGTTCCCGGCGGAGCTCATCCCAGCGCACCGGGTTTTCCCAAAGGGTTCCATCCAAGTCAAACAGCACCGCGCGGATCATCACGGCAATCGTATCCACTTATAATGGCAAGGAAAGGAGGAGGAGTGGACCTTTTTGAGGCCATCCGGGCGCGACGTTCGGTACGCAGATATTTGCCCGATCCTGTCTCCCAGGAAACTTTGGAAGAACTTCTCTCCGCAGCTATTTCCGCTCCCAGCGCGGGCAATGCCCAGCCCTGGCGGTTCATTGTAGTACGGGACCAAAGGTTGAGGGAAAAGCTGGCCGCGGCCGCTTACGGACAAGAATTTTTAGCGGAAGCTCCGGTTGTTATCGTGGTTTGTGCGGATCTTGAGCGGGCAAGGAAAGCGTACAAGGAGCGCGGGGAAAAGCTTTATTGCCTTCAGGATACCGCCGCAGCCGTGGAAAACCTCCTTTTGGCCGCGACCGCAAAAGGCTTGGGGACCTGCTGGGTAGGGGCGTTTGATGAGGGGAGGGTTTCGGAAATCCTTGGTCTTCCCAAGGAACTTCGGCCGGTGGCCATGATTCCGGTTGGGAAGCCTGCGGAGACCCCAAAGACCCGGCCGCGCCGCCCCCTCTCTGAGGTCGTGGAATACCGCTGAACCCGGCACTTGTGGCCGGACTGGCGGAGGGAGGGGGATTCGAACCCCCGGAGGCTCATCGCCTCACCGGTTTTCAAGACCGGCGGTTTCGGCCGCTCACCCATCCCTCCGTGAAAATTTTGGAAGGGTCTCCAAGAACCCGCAACCTTATATAATGATATTTGGCCATGCGGGGAAAGAGGCTCCCGCGCTGGATTTGGGCTATCCTGGCTTTTCCTGTAGCCATTGGCTTCATTCCCGGTGTCCCCCATCCGGGTCTGCAGCTTTTCATGTGGTGGGTGCCTATTCCCCCCCGTGTAGATGTGCCAAAGCCCAAGGACGGAGTGGAGCGAGTCCTTGTCCTCAGCCCTCACCCCGACGACGAGGTCTTAGGCCCAGGAGGGGCCATCGTTCAGTTCCTGGCCCAAGGCCACCAGGTCCTCGTGGTTTACCTCACCAGCGGCGACGCCAACACTGCCGCAAAAAGATTCTTCACCTGGAACCCCCTCAATCGGCCGGAGGATTACCGGGCTTTGGGCTATCGGCGGATGAAGGAAGCCGGCAAAGCTATGCGCATCCTCGGCGTTCCCTGGGATCACCTCCTTTTCCTGGGTTACCCCGACCGCGGACTCTATGCTCTTTGGACTACCCATTGGGAAAAGACTTACCGAAGCCCATATACCAAAATGGACCATCCCTTCTATCGCAATAGCTTCAATCCCGCGGCTCGCTACACCGGGCAGGATCTGCTTGGGGATTTGTGCACGATCTTGGAAGCCTATCAGCCCACCATCATCTACTGTCCCCATCCCGAGGATGCTCACCCTGATCATCGAGCCACCGCCTACTTTTTGGCCGCAGCCCTGGCGAAGGTTTCCATCTCCCCGGAGATTCGGTATTACCTGGTGCACGGTCGACGTTGGCCCACCCCGTTGCGTCTCGCTCCCGATGCCGAGCTTTCGGCCCCTAGTTACCTGGTGGATCGTTGGGATTGGCATTCTCTTGAGCTGGATGAGGCGATGGTGGAGAGAAAGCTTGCGGCGCTCCGCGCTTACAGTTCCCAAAGGTTGACAAATGGCCGATTCCTCGCGGCATTTGTGCGGCAAAACGAGCTTTATGCCCGCGGCGTTCTCACCGAACCCGTTCCAAACAGGTGATGGCGTAGGGCCTTGTTTTGTGGGGCTCCACGTGCTCGGCCACCATTTTGAACGCTGGATGTTTTAGGAACGGGCGGTGAAAGAGGCGCGCCGCCGGCCAAGCGCTCACCAGCACCAAATGGCCGCTGGGCTCCAGCCGCTTGGCCAATCGCTCAGGAAGTCTCTTTAGCCGGCCGTAGCCCAGGTAATAGAGCACTTCTGAACAAAAAACCAGATCGTATGTGCCATCAGGCAACTCTTCGCCGATGTCCATCTCCAGGTATTCCAGGGGCAAGCCCTCACTTCTTTCTCTCGCCCGGGCTAACGCCCGGGACGAAAAGTCTACTCCTGTGGCCCGGGCCGCCACCCCCTCTTCGACCAGCCTGCGGGTAAAAAGCCCCTCAGCGCAACCCAAATCCAATGCGTGCCGATAAGGCGGAACATTCCCGTCCTTTTTTCTAGGCAGGATTGCTAACATCAACGCATGCTTCCTTTGTTCGTATGGGCTTTTGCTACAGCCCCAAGGATCCTCCTTTCGGAAACGGCGGTTGAAAAAGCTGGGAAGGAGACAGGGCCTGAGGATTAGACCGTAGACCAAGAGGTTCCCAACCTCGGCAAGGCCTCGGAAAAGGCCGAATCCTCGGGAGGCGCGCTTTTCTATCCTGTACCAGCTCATGATGGCAAAGCCCAAGCCCACAAAGATGAGCTCAATCAGACGGTAGGTGAGGGAGAAAGCTAAAGCCGCAGGAGGACTGATCCCAAGAAGGCCAAGGATTCCGACCCTTCCGGCTTCAGCTGTGCCTACGCCCGCAGGCGTCACCCACAAAAACAGGGAGAGGAAAGCATTGAGGCTGAAATAAACGCCCATGTCCCGCCAGGAAAGCCAGCGTCCCTGGGCAAGGCCGAAGTAGAAAAACGGGCGAAAATAATGGCAAAGGAAACTCAAAAGTTGGAGGAGGAAAGCTGCGAAAAGGGAGCCCCAATGGT
>Ga0209836_100072_pt1 | contig 18826 bp, 17 predicted proteins | sample ElbSprsedimmetaG_FD_184147 | JGI IMG/M metagenome (GOLD analysis project Ga0209836, IMG submission 184147) | Hot spring sediment bacterial and archeal communities from California, USA to study Microbial Dark Matter (Phase II) - Elbow Spring... ... | reverse complement strand
ATTTTCCTCGGTGAGCTCGATGATAGAAGCCATAATTTTCCTCCTTGTTTGCTTTAATAATTATTTGTAACTATTATAACAGACCTCTGGCCGATTTTTCCACTTTTTTAAAAAACCATAACAAAATTTTATCTAAGTTTTATCCAAAATACCCTTCAAGGCGGCATAGGCCAAAAATAATCCCGCAGTGGCCGGCACGAAGATCATGCTGCCCACCGCTCCAGGGGAGGGGAGATCCTGGGGAAGTTCCAGGGAATAGACCACCTGGATGCGGGGTTCTATCCCCATCTGTCTCAGACGCCTCTTTATCTCTCGGGCCAGGGGGCAGCCCTTTACCTCCTGGAGGGAACCCAGCCGCACGCAGGTGGGGTCCAGCCTTCTGCCCATGCCCATGCTGCTGGCCATGGCCAGGTCCCTTTCTCGGGCCATGAGGATCAAATCCACCTTGGCTTCTATTTCGTCCACGGCATCTATTAAAAAGTCCAGCCTTTGGGGGACAAGCTCTCTTTTTTCCCGAGAATATCTCTCCTGACAGGGCACCACCTCCAGGGCGGGATTTATATCACGGCAGCGCTGGGCCAGCACCTCCACCTTGGGCCTTCCCTGGGTGCTGCGGAGGGCGGGCAGCTGCCGGTTTATGTCCGGGGAAGAGACCACATCGGGGTCCATCAAGAAGAGAAACCCTACGCCTGATCGGGCTAGGGCTTCCACCGCGAAAGATCCCACGCCTCCGGTGCCTATGACTGCCACCCGGGCCTGGGCCAGCTTATGTAAATTTTCTTCTCCCAGAAGATGGCGGCTGCGGCTCCAGATGTCCATGGCCAAAACAAAACCCCGCGGTGCCGTGTGCCCCGTGTGTTCAATGAACCCGGTCCTCCAGGTGGGTGCCCTCCCGAGCGCTTCCCGCTTCCCCGATACCAGGGCCTGCAGTCCACGCCCGGAGTTAGGCTCCCTTTCTATAGGTGTTGGCTCAGAACCTCACAGGGATCACGGGCACCGCAGGGTGTCCTCTGTTCTCTTGTTTTCCTCGCATCTTCATTTTAACACAGGCATAACGATTCTGCAAGATGCCTTGAAATTACAGGGCCTGTTTTTTGTTCTCCCTGGGACTGTAGATCTTTATGTGCAGCTCCTCCAGCTGATGGGCAGAAACCGCTGCCGGTGCTCCGGTGAGCAGGCAGGTGCCGCTCTGGGTCTTGGGAAAGGCTATGCAGTCCCTTATGGTCTGCCGCCCGGCCATCAACATGACCAGCCTATCCAAACCCAGGGCTATGCCGCCATGGGGAGGGGTGCCGTATTCAAAGGCTTCCAGCAGGAAGCCGAACTTGTCCTCCACCTCCTCCGGGGGCAGGCCCAGGAGCTGAAAAATTTTCTCCTGGATATCCCGGCGGTGAATACGGATGCTGCCTCCCCCCAGCTCCACGCCGTTCAGCACCAGATCATAGGAGAGGGCCCTGACCTTCAGGGGATCCTTATCCAGGAGGGGCCAATCCTCTTCCCTGGGCATGGTGAAGGGGTGGTGGACGGAGGTGAGGCGCCTTTCCCCAGGATCATATTCCAGCAGGGGGAAATCCAATACCCAAAGGAAGGACCAAGGGGGGGAATCCCCCAGACAGTGAAGGCGTCCCAATTCCTCCCTGAGGGCGCCCAGGACCGCAGCAGCCACCTCCTCCTTATCGGCCACCATGATGAGGAGATCCCCCTGCTTGGCGCCGGTTTTGGCCTGCAGCCGCTCTATCCCTTCCGGAGTGAAAAATTTGGCTATGGGAGAGCGGACCCCCTCAGGGGTAAAGGCCATCCAGGCCAGTCCTTGAGCGCCCAGGCTTACCGCCCTCTGGGTCAATTCCTCCAGTTCCTTGCGGGAATAGGAAGCCCCTCTAGGGAGGCAGAAAGCCCTCACCACACCCCCTTCTTCCACGGTGCGGGTGAAAACCTTAAATCCCGCACCCTTCACCTCGGAGGATATATCCTGGATCTCCAGGGCAAAACGCAGATCGGGCCTGTCGGTGCCGTAACGGGCCATGGCCTCGGCAAAGGTAAGGCGGGGAAAGGGAAGGGATATCCCCTGTCCCAGGATCCTCTTGAATAGATAGGCGACCAACTCCTCCACCAGGGCCAAGATCTCTTCCCGGGAGGCAAAGGACATTTCCAGATCCAACTGGGTAAACTCCGGCTGGCGATCGGCCCTCAGATCTTCATCCCGGAAGCAGCGGGCTATCTGAAAGTAACGCTCTACCCCCGCCACCATGAGTATCTGTTTGAACAGCTGAGGGGATTGGGGTAAAGCGAAGAAGCTGCCCGGCTGGAGGCGGCTGGGCACCAGGAAATCCCTGGCCCCCTCCGGGGTGCTCCGGGTAAGGATGGGGGTCTCCACCTCCCAAAACCCCTTTTCCCGCAGGAAGTCCCTGATGGCAGCGGTCACCTCATGCCGGAGCTCCAGGATTTTTTGCATCTCCGGGCGGCGCAGATCCAAATACCGGTATTTCAGGCGCAAGGCCTCCTCTACCTGGAGATTGTCTTCAATGGGAAAGGGAGGGGTTTTGGAGCGGTTGAGGAGGCGCATTTCCCGCACCTCCACCTCCACTTCTCCGGTGGCCAGCTTGGGGTTCACGGTTCCCGGGGGCCGAGGCCTTACCAACCCCCTGACCGCCACCACATACTCGGAGCGCAGTTTCTCCGCCTTGAGGAAGGCCCCGGGTTCCTGGGGATGGCACACCACCTGCACCACGCCGGTCCTGTCCCGTAGATCTATGAATATGAGCCCCCCGTGGTCCCTCCGGCGGTGCACCCAGCCCATGAGGATAACCTCTTGGCCCACGTGCTCGGCTCTCAGTTCTCCACAGCCATGGCTGCGCCGCCACTCCTTCAGGCTATCCAGATCCATCAATTATCCCCCTCTTCTGCCTTCAAGATGTGCTCCTCTATCCTGTCATAGGGTATTGTTTCTTGAACTCCCGAGGCCAAATCCCTCACCACCGCCATGCCTTGGGACATCTCCTCTTCTCCCAGGATGACCACCTTCCGGGCCGGATAGCGGTTGGCGTATTTCATCTGGGCCTTCAAGCTGCGATCCAGATAGTCCCTATCAGCCTTCAGCCCGGCCGCACGCAATCTTTTAAGCAGGGTTACCGCCTTATCCTTGAGGAGGCTGCTGGTCTGGACCACCAGGACGTCCAGCACCAAATCCCGGGAAGGCACACCCCCTTGAGCCTCCAGGGCCAGCAACACCCGCTCCAACCCCAGGGCAAAACCTATGCCCGGGATGGGCTTGCCCCCCAAAAGCTCCACCAGGCCGTCATAACGCCCTCCTCCTCCTATGGCGCTCTGGGCCCCTATCTCCTCCACCACCAGCTCGAAGGCAGTCCTGGTGTAATAATCCAGCCCCCGCACCAGGCGGGGTTCCAGCACAAAATCTATGCCCAGGAGCCCCAGATAGCCCTGGACCTGGTGGAAGTGTTCCCGGCATTCAGGGCAGAGGGAAGAGGTGATGGTGGGGGCCGAAGCCACTACCTGCTGGCAGGACTCCTCCTTGCAGTCGAAAATCCGCAGGGGATTGCGCTCCAGCCTAGCCCTGCAGGTGGGGCAGAGGCGTTCCCGCAACGGGATTAAATACGAAAGCAGCCTTTCCCTGTGCTCCCCCCGGCAGAGGGGACAGCCCACGCTGTTTAAAAGCAGGCGGAAGCGTTTTAAACCCACGGCCTCTAAAAAGGCCACGGCTAGATCTATCACCTCGGCATCCAGGGAGGGATCGGGGGAACCGAAGGCCTCCACCCCAAACTGGTGGAACTGCCGGAGCCTCCCCGCCTGGGGGCGGCCGTAACGGAACATGGGGCCCAGGTAGAACAGCTTGACGGGAAGCCCCTTGGCCTCCAGGTGGTGCTCCAGAAAGGCCCTGGCCACCGGAGCCGTGCCCTCGGGGCGCAGGGTGAGGCTCCGGCCGCTGCGGTCCTTAAAGGTATACATTTCCTTTTCCACGATGTCGGTGGTATCCCCCACCCCTCTATCGAAGAGTTCCGTATGCTCGAAGATGGGGGTCCGGATCTCCCTGTAGCCGTACTGCCAGCTCAGGAGCCGGGCCTTTTCTTCTATAAAGTACCATTTGCCCACCTCTTCAGGCAAGACGTCCTCTGTACCTCGGGGTCGGCTAATCAAGTTCCACTCCTCCATCTTTTAAAAAGGGGTTGGTTTCCTTTTCATGTCTCAGGGTGGAAGCCGGACCATGGCCGGGATAGACTTTCAGCCGATCCGGCAGGGGCATTATCTTCTCCTTGATGGACCGCAACAGCTGCTCCCTTGAACCTCCAGGAAAATCGGTCCTGCCTATGGAGCCGGCAAAGAGGGTATCCCCCGTGAATATAACCTCCTCCCCCACCAGGCAGATGGATCCAGGGGTGTGCCCCGGCGTGTGCAGCACTTTAAATTTCAAGGTGCCCACCGAGATAACGTCCCCTTCTTCCAGAAGCCCATCGGCAGGGGATATCTCCTTATCCTTTAATCCCAGAAAAAGGGAGAGGTTCTTCTCCGGGTCGGAGAGGTAGGGGGCATCCTCCCTGTGGATCAGCACAGGAGCCCCTGTGGCCTCTTTAACCGCTTTATTGGCGCCTATATGGTCGATGTGCCCGTGGGTGTTGACTATATAGACGATCTTGAGCCCCTCTTTCTCCACTTCAGCCAATATCTCCTCCGGCTCGTCTCCGGGATCGATTATGAGGCCCTCCCGAGTCTGGGGGCATCCCACTACATAGCATTTGGTCCATACATAACCTACAGGTTTGACCTTCAAGATCATAAGCTCCACTCCTCAAAACAGTTTTCGGCTGTCCAGCAGGAGGGTCACCGGGCCCTGGTTCTCTATGCGCACCAGCATGTTGGCCTGAAATTCTCCTGTGGCCACCTGGATCCCCTGCTCTTTTAAAAACAAAATAAAAAGGTCGTAAAGTTCCTTGGCCTGCTCAGGGGGGGCTGCCTGGGTGAAGCTGGGCCTCCGCCCCTGACGGCAGTCCCCATAGAGGGTGAACTGGGAGACCACCAGGGCCTGCCCCCCCACATCCTTCAGGGAGAGGTTCATCTTGCCCTGGGCATCGGAGAAGATGCGGAGGTGGGCGATTTTTTCTGCAAGGTAACGGGCATCTTCCAGGGAATCCTCCCGGCCCACCCCCAAAAATACCAGCAGGCCAGGGCCTATGGAGGCGACTTCCTGTCCCCCCACCAGCACTCTGGCTTCCTTTACCCTCTGGACTACCGCCCTGATGCCATCACCCTCTTTATCCAGGGATAACCCTCTTTACCTCCAGCACGTCCTTTACCTTCTTTATCCTTTCCATTATATGGTTTAGGTGTTGCAGGCTGTTGATTTCTATTTTTAGGTCTATAACGGCCTGGAAATTTTTAGTAGCACGGGCGTGGACGGCATTTATTATGGTCTTGGTATCGGCCACGGCCGCAATGATATCCATGGCCAGGCGGGGACGATCTAAGGCCAGGGCCTCTATGTGGACCTGGTAGGTGCTCTCCCCTTCGCCGTTCCAGGCCACCTCTATGAGCCTCTCCTTCTCCTGGGCTTCTAGATGCTTCACGTTGGGGCAATCGGCCCGGTGCACGCTTATCCCCCTACCCCGGGTGATGTAGCCCACGATGGGGTCACCGGGCAGGGGGTTGCAGCAGTGGGCCAGCCGCACCTCCAGATCCTCCACCCCCTTCACCAGGATTCCAGCAGTGGGCTTCTTTTTCTTGGGTTTGGCCGGAATAGTGGGGGGTTCAGGTAAAACTTCCTCCCCTTTGAGCCGGGTCAGGACTTGGTGGGAGGTTATGAGCCCCTCTCCCAGGGCTATATAAAGCTCCTCCACGCCGCCGGTGAGGTTGAGCTTTTTAGCCACTTCCTGGAGCAAGGCGGGTTTTAGCACCTTTTCGGGATCCCATCCCTGTTTCTGGCATTCCCTCTCCAGCAAGGCCTTGCCCAGGGCTAAATTCTGTTCCCTCTCCTCTTTCCGGAACCATTGCCTTATGCGGTTGCGGGCGTGGGAGGTCTTGACGATTTTCAACCAGTCCCTGCTGGGATGGCTGCCTTTGGTGGTGAGGATCTCCACAATATCGCCGGTCTGAAGCTTATAATCCAAGGGCACAAGCCGGCCGTTCACCTTGGCTCCGGTACAGGTGTGTCCTATCTCCGTGTGGATGCGGTAGGCGAAATCTATAGGAACTGACCCGGCGGGCAGCTCCACCACGTCCCCTTTAGGGGTGAATACATAAACCCTGTCGGAGAAGAGGTCTATCTTCAGGGTCTCCATGAATTCCTTGGGATCGCGCAGCTCCCTCTGCCAGTCCAGGAGCTGTCTCAGCCAGGTCAGCTTTTTTTCAAATTCAGGATCAGAAGGAGAGGTGCCTTCTTTATAAAGCCAGTGGGCAGCTATACCGTACTCGGCGGTACGGTGCATCTCCCAGGTGCGGATCTGGATCTCGAAGGGATCCCCATTGGGCCCTATAACAGTGGTATGGAGGGACTGATACATGTTGGGCTTGGGCATGGCTATATAGTCTTTGAATCTTCCAGGAATAGGTTTCCAGAGGGTATGCACCAGGCCCAGAACAGCGTAGCAATCCTTTACGCTGTCCACTATTATGCGGATGGCAATGAGGTCGTAGATCTCATTTAAACTGCGCCCCTGCTTCTTCATTTTGTTATAAATGCTGTAAAAATGCTTGGGCCTGCCCTGGATATCGGCCTTTATCCCGCTCTCCTCCAGCTTCTCTTTGATAATATCTATCACCTGCTGGATGTAGGCCTCCCTCTCCTGGCGTTTCATCTTGATATGCTGGACCAATTCATAATAGCTCTCCGGCTCCAGGTACCGTAGAGCCAGATCTTCCAATTGCCACTTCAGGTGGAAGATCCCCAGGCGATGGGCCAAAGGGGCATAGATCTCTATGGTCTCCTTGGCTATCTCCTTCTGTTTCTCCAGGGGATGGTATTTCAAAGTGCGCATATTATGGAGCCTATCGGCCAGCTTAATGAGGATAACCCTGATGTCCTGGGCCATGGCCAGAAACATCTTCCTGAGGGTTTCCGCCTGTTGTTCTTCCTTGGTCCGGCACTCCAGGCGACCCAACTTGGTGACCCCATCCACCAGGAGGGCTATTTCTTCTCCGAATTCTTCCTTAATATCCTCCAAAGTTACCCCCGTGTCCTCCACCACGTCGTGGAGAAGGGCAGCTGCCAGGGTAACCATATCCAGCTGCAGTTCCGCCAGGATAAAGGCCACATTTAGAGGATGGACGATGTAATCTTCCCCTGATTTTCTCTTTTGCCCCTGGTGGGCCTTCAGGGCGAACTGGTAGGCCCGATCCAGCAGGGAAATATCTCCCTGATAATAGGTGCGTACCTGCTGCTTTAGGGTTTCCAGATCCATATCTTCACCCCCTTCCCTTGAGGATTTGCCATAGATATCTAAACAGGGAAAACTCCCATTCCATTTGCTGGTATCGGCGGGAAAGCTCCAAGGTGGGCTGACCAGCTCCTCCTTTGAGGGCCACAATCAGCCTTTCTCCCTGGGATTTCACCCGTATTAACCCCAATTCTTCAAAAACAGCCAGGTGCCATCGTAGATGATACCCCTTATTGTTAAATATGTAAAGACTCCTTCCCCGGTCAGTTTTGGCCTCTAAAAAGCGGTAGAGCTCCATCAATCTCCTCTTTGGATCCATAATCTTCGGTTTTCCTTGGGGTGTTCTTATGTAAATCTGGGGTAAGGATCCCGACTGGGGAGGAAGGGCCAGTTCTATCTCCTCAAAGCTGGAAGGCAGGTAATCGAAAACCACAACGCTGCTGGGAAAAAACCAAGGGGGCCTGTCCCTAACCGCCAGAAGCAAGGGGGTGTTCCCCAAAAGGCTCTCCTCTCTCAAAAGAAGGCCCTGGGCCCCGTCCAAGGTATCCGTCGCCACCTTCACTTTGGGAAAGCGCTCCTTTAGCCATTGGGCCCTGTAGGCCAGCTGCTCCCTCTTTTTAACATACAGCAGTATCGCTTCCCCTCTAGATAGAAGATGCTTAAGCAGGGAAAAGAGATCCTGAAAGGTCCCCTCCAGAGGCAAGGTCCTGTTCCTATCGTTGAGATAAGGGGAAGGATGGGAAGTCTCCGTCCCTTGGGACCAGAAAGGGTGGCAGGAGAGGATCTTTTCCCTTCCCGCAGGGGGGAGTTCGCCCTCCCTTACCCAAGGGCCCAGGGGGATTAGGGGGGGACCAGAACCCTGAATCCTCTTGAGCCCGTTATAGCTCTGACATATCCCCAGGGCAGTGGCGAAAAGGCATATGGGGGGTATCTCTTTTAATAAAAATGCCGGCAGTATTTCCGGGTGACTCCTATCCCCCTGGACCAGATTGATGCTCTCAGGCGAATAGGGGCGGAGCCCCTCCACCAGGAGCTTTAAACCGCTCCGGCCTCCTTCCTGTTCCAGCCGGAAGAGGAGGTCCAGCCTCTTTCCCGGGGAGACGCCCTTGAGGAGTTCCTCATCAGAGCCTATGGCCTGAACCCTTTTCCCTTCACCCTGGATTTTTATTAGAAATTTAGAGCCGGAGCCCAGGAAAGCGACGTCCACCACCTGTCCCCCTCGGTAGAGAAAAAGGGGAGGCGGATTGCCCTCACCGAAGGGCCCTATAGCTTGAATTTCCTCATAGAGCCTTTCGTCCAGGTGGGACAGCAGCACTTCCGCTTCCACCCACAAAGGTGGAGAAACTTTGGACTTAACCTGTTCTGCCACCGCCTCTTCAAAGGCCTGGGCGAAATCTTCCAGCCGGGAAGGGCTCAATTCCACCCCTCCAGCCTGGGCATGCCCGCCGAATTTCAAAAGGGTGGAGCCACAACGGCGAAAGGCTTCCTGGAGGTCCACCCCTTTAAAGCTGCGGGCCGAACCCCGAAGCCTGTCCTCCCAAGGGGAAAGGAGCACCACTGGGACCTTGAAGCGGTCGGCCAGCTTGGCCGCTGCTATACCGGTGACCCCCGGGTGCCACTGGCTGGAGGCCAGTACCAGGCTGTGGGGATAGCGGGAAAAGGCTTCCCCGGCCAGGGCCTCCGCTTCCCTCAAGACCTTATCTGCCCACAGGCGCCTTTCCCGGTTCTGCTGTTCCACGTATCGGGCCAGTTCCCGGGCCCTCTGGAGGCAGGGAGTTAAAAGCAGTTCCAGGGCCGGAGAGGAATCCCCCAGGCGGCCGCAGGCGTTCAGGCGGGGAGCCAAGAGGAAAGCCACATCTTGCGGAAGGCAGATGGTTCCCCCTATCCCCGTGGCTTCCATCAGGGCACACAAACCCGGCCTTTGGCTGCGGGATAGAGCCTTTAAACCCAGCTTGGCCAAGATCCGATTCTCCCCTATCAAGGGCACGGAATCGGCTATGGTGGCCAAGGCCACCAGGTCCAGCCACCTTTCCCCTTCCTCCAGGTGGAAGTAGCGGGCCAGGGCAGAGGCCAGCTTGTAGGCTATGCCCGCCCCGCATAGGGGGGAAAGGCCCTCCTTCAGGAGGGGATTTATGATGGCCCGGGCTGGGGGCAGCTGGCCCTGGGGCTGGTGATGATCGGTGATGATGACATCTATACCTAGATCCCGGGCCAGGGCCACCTCCTGGACAGAGGTGATGCCGCAATCCACCGTGAGCAACAAAGAGCACCCCAATTGGCGGGCTCGGTAAACCCCCTTTCCCTTAAGGCCATAGCCGTCCTCCAGCCTATCGGGCAAGAAGAATTCCACCTCCAAGCCCAGCTCCTGCAGGACCTCCCCGGCTATGGCCGCAGCTGCCAGCCCGTCCACGTCATAATCCCCGTGTATCAAAACCTTTTCCCTGCGTTTTACCGCCTGGATGAGACGCTCCAGGGCCTCCGCCATGCCCGGCCATTCTTCCGGAGAGGAAAGGTCCTCCCGCCGGGGATAGAGGAAGGCTCTGGCCCTCTCGGGGTTGTCCAGGTTTCGGTTTATCAATACCTGGGCTGTCACGGGGTGGATACCCAGGCTTCGGGACAACTGCCTCCTCAAATCCCAGTTTATGGGAAAAACCAGCCATTCTTTCAATTTATTCTTCGCCCTCCGCGGAAGGAGGTATTTCCGGAGCATACCCTTTCTTTAAGGTCTGGATTTCCTGTTGCAACCTGGATATCTCCGAAGCCTGTCTCCTCTCCCTGGCCAATCCCAACAAAAACATGGTGACGGCCCCCAGGACCGCCGAACCCAGGATTATCAGGACCAGGGATATATCCAGCTTCCAGAAAAAAACTGGACCCCTACGGGAGAGGCATTCTGAAGGGCAAAGATGGCCACCAGCAGGGCAAAAACCAGGGCCAGAAGTATGTAAAACTGCATGGAGACCCCCTTTTAGATTTTAGATTTATAGAAGAGTTTTTCTCCTTCCAGGTGGGGTTTTCCTGCTAAAAGGGGGGGAGGAGAAGCAGGCAAGCCAGCAGGAGGAAAGCGAAAAAGAGGACCGCCATCCGGAAAAGGAGGTGGTCCAGCCAGATCTTCAAAGGGGCTTTATAGCCCTGCCTTTCCAGGTAATCCAGGGCCAGGCTGAGAAATCCCCCCGCCAGGCATAGACCCCACCAAGGGGAAAGGAACATGCCCCCCAGCAAGATGAAGGTCAGGGCCCCCTGTAGAACCCTCAGGCCGGCCAGAAGGGGCTGGGCGGGGAGACGGCGGAGACCAGCTATTCTGCCCAGAGGAGGGCGCCTGTTAAAACTAAAATTAAAAAAGAAGGATAGAGGAGATGGGGTCGGGTTAGGGATAAAAAGAGGCAACCCAGGGCCAAAAAAATAAAGGCCCTGCCGGGATCCACGGTCCCCAGCAGTAGCGCCCAGCTAAAAGCTATACCGCTTAAAAAGCCTCACAGCCAGGCCATAACCTCACCCCGGTTTAGCTTTTCCCTAACCATGGGCCTTTATAAATAGGGGGTCACGCCTGACCGATGGCAGCTTCAGGAAACCGATAGGGGCCCCACACGCCCGGTTTGGCCTACCTGGCTTTGGCCTTGGCAGGCCTGGCCACCTCTTTTTCCTGCTCCCGGAAGAGGAGGTGAAGGTCCACCCACAACTGGCTGGCGTTGAATATTGAGGAGTAGCAGCCGAAAACCGTCCCTATCAACATGGCCAGCACCAGGTTCCGGGTGGACTCCCCCCCCAGGAAAAAGAGGGAAAGCAGGACCAGCACCACGGTGACCACCGTGTTGATGGATCTCCTCAGGGTCTGATTTATGCTCTTGTTCACCACTTCCGCAAACCCTTCTTTTTTAACCAGATGGAGGTTCTCCTTCACTCGCCCGAAGATTATCAAGGTATCGTGGACAGCATAACCCACCACCGTCAAGAGGGCTGCCAGGAAGGTGCTGTCCACTTCCCAGCGGAAGAGGGCGAAAAATCCCACCACCACCAGCACATCGTAGAGAAGGGAGGCTATGGCCGATATCCCCGCCAAATATTCGCCCGCATATCTTATGGTGATGTAGAGGATCATCATGGCCAGGGTTATGGCCAGGGCGATCACGGTCTTGACTATCAGCTCATACCCTATTACCGCCCCCACATGGTCTACCCTCACCGCCTCGGCTTGGCCCAGCCGCTGCAGGGCCCCTATAACCTGGTTTACCTTGTCCCTGTCCAGTTCCTTGGTGCGGATTAAGAAGTTTTGATCCCCGGCGGCCTGTATGGAGACATGCCCCAGGTCCATCTCCCCCAGGGCTTCCCGGAGCTTTTCCACTGGCACCGGCTGCTCAAAACGAATTTCCAGGATATTACCTCCGATGAAATCGATACCAAAGTTGAGGGGAGGACGATTTATCGCCAGAGCTATCAGCCCGGGGAGGAGGATTATCAAAGAAAGCAGGTACCACCACTTCCTGTGACCCACAAAGTCAAAATACACTTCAAACTCCCTCCTTGGCTGGTTTGAGAGAAGGATCCAGCTTTACTCCATAAAAACGGAGATCCTGAAAGAGAGGCACGTCGGAGATCAGGCGGAGCAAAAACCGGGTAAAGCTTATGGCAGTGATGAAGCTGGTGGCCACTCCCAAACCCAGGTTCAGGGCAAAACCCCTCACCGCACCGCTCCCCAGCCAGTAAAGGATCATAGCAGCCAAAATGGAATTGGAGTTGCAGTCGAAAATTATGGGGATGGAGTGCTGGAAGGCGGAATCGATGGCCGCCTTAAGGGTCTTGCCCCAGTGGAGCTCCTCCCTCAAACGCTCATAGATAAGTATATTGGCATCCACCGCCATGCCCACCGAAAGGAGCAGGCCGGCGATGCCCGGAAGGGTAAAGGTGGCCTTCAAGGCCCAGAGAACGCTGAGCACGATAAGGGCGTAGACCCCTAGGGAGAAGATGGCCACCACCCCTGGCAGCCTGTACATCGCCAGCATGAAGAGGGCCACCAGGATAAGGCCCACCATGGCTGCCTGCTTGCTTTTGGCCAGGGAGTCTGCCCCTAAGGTGGGCCCCACCACCCTCTGCTCCGCGATCTGAACCGGCACCGGTAAGGCCCCTCCCCGGAGCAGGGCCGCTATCTTGGAGGCCTCTTTAAAATCGGTAAAGCCTGTAATGACGGCGTTGCCGTCGGGTATGGGACCGTTCACATGGGGGTTAGTCAGCAGCTGCCCGTCCAGATATATCCCTATATGCCTCTGGGGGGATCCCATAGGATAAGTCTCCGAAAGCTTTTTGGTGATATCGGCGAACTTCTTGGTGCCCTCAGGGTTAAACTTCAAATGGATTTCCGGCTGCTGGGTCTGGGGGTTTATCTGGGCCCTGGCGTCCTTCAAGTCCCTCCCGGTAACCACCACCTGGCCATCGGCGGTTTTAAATTCCAGGAGGGCGGTCTTGCCGATCATGGATATGGCCTCTTCAGGGTTGCTCACCCCCGCCAGCTCGATTATCAGGCGGTCTGAACCCTCCCTCTGGATGAGGGGTTCAGCTATGCCCAGCTGATCTACCCTCTGCCTCATCACCCTTTCCAGGGCACCCATATCCTCAGGGGTGACGGTATGCTCAGGAGTGCTCTGGGCCTGGAGGAGCACATGGACTCCCCCCCTTAAATCCAGGCCCAGGCGCATATGCTTCAACAGAAAGGGCAGGCCGATCCCTACAAGCAACAGCACCAAAAGCAAAAACAAGGCCAACTTCAGGGCAGGTCTTCCTCTGCTCAAGCCCTTACCTCCTTTTCAAAAAACTAAAGCAGGCGGGTCTCATTCACCAGGAGGCCGAAGGTGCAACCCAAAAAAGCGGCCGCCCGCCGGCACATCATCATCCGGGGCAAAAAAATTTCGAAATACTCCATTGGGGTACTGATGGAAAGGTCTATGGTGAGCTCCAGGATAATGCTCCTCTGGCCGGCATCCACCCTTAAAAAGGAGTGCTCCACGGCGTAGTTCACCCGATCGTGGATATCGAAAGCGCTGATATCGTCGTTAAGTACCCGGGAACGGTGCACGTCAGATTTGTCCGCCAATATCAGGGCTGCCCCTATATCATTCACCGGATGGCCGTACTCCTCCTCGTGGTTGCCGATGGCAGCCACCACCGCGGCCACCTCCTCTAAAGGCATGCCCAGCCGGGTCAAAATAGAATAGGCCAAAAGGGCCCCGGTGAGGGCGTGATCCTGGCGGCTGACCACGTTGCCTATCGTGCAGGTAACCCGCTATGGCCGCCAGCTCTGCCCTGCGCTGATCATACCCCAGATGGCGCAAAACGTTATAACTTATCCTGGCCACCAGGTTCAGGCGCCGGTGGCCGTGTTCGGTAAACCCCATGGTTCTCAAATATTCGTTGCCCTTTTGGACCAGAATCTCTACCTCATGGGTCTTTCTTCACTTCTTCCAGCGTCACCGGAGACAATTTTTGCCGTCAATCCTCCCTGCCGGGTACGTAGGCTATCCCCTCTTTATCCACTTCCACTTCCACTTTGTCGGCTATGCGGACTATGAAGGTATCGTCCTTTATCTTGGTCACCCTCCCGTGGATGCCGCCGAGGAGGACCACCCTGTCATCCACCTTGATGCTGGAGATCATCTCCTGACGCCTTTTTTGCTGCTTCTGCTGGGGGCGGATCAGCATGAGGTAGATTATGGCAAAAAAGAGGGCCAGGTAGATCAAGGTTGCGGTCCATTGCTGGGCAGGCATATCTTCACCTTCCTTAAATTTAAAATGCCCATTGAACTTCGACACAGCCCCTAGAAATACCTTCTTTATCTTTTACAATTTGTTTGAATAACATTGGGCGTAAAACTCCCGGGCAAACTCTTCCAGATAACCATCAGCCAGGGCCTTGCGGATGTTGGCCATCAAGTTCAATATGAAATGCAGATTGTGGATAGTGGTCAGGCGCAAGCCCAGGATCTCCCCTGCCTTGAGGAGGTGGCGGATATAGGCCCGGGTATAGTATCTGCAGGTATAGCACTGGCAGTGGGGATCCAAGGGGGTAAAATCCCTAGCATAACTGGCATTCCTCACCACCAGCCTGCCGTAAGTGGTGTACACCGTGCCGTTCCTGGCCATTCTGGTGGGCATGACGCAATCGAACATATCCACCCCCCTCTTAACCCCTTCGATGAGGTCTTCAGGGGTCCCCACCCCCATCAGATACCTGGGTTTTTCTTCCGGCAGGTAGGGGATCACGGTCTCTATCATCTGATACATCATCCCCTTGGGCTCCCCCACGCTAAGGCCCCCTATGGCGTAGCCGGAGAACCCCAAAGACACCGTATGTTTGGCGCTCCGGATCCGGAGATCGGGGAAAATTCCTCCCTGGACAATACCGAAAACAGCCTGGTCTTTTCTCCGATGGGCCTTGAGGCACCTTTCTGCCCACCGGGCAGTGCGCTCCACCCCCTTTTCCACCTCCTCCCGGGAGGCGGGATAGCCCACGCACTCGTCGAAAACCATGGCGATGTCTGACCCCAGGTCCTCCTGGATAGCCATGACCTTTTCCGGATCCAAAAAGTGCAGGGAACCGTCTATATGGGACCGAAAGGTAACCCCCCGATCGTCCACCTCCCGCAGGCTGGCCAGGCTGAAAACCTGGAATCCCCCGCTGTCGGTCAAGATGGGTCTCTCCCAATGCATAAAGGCGTGCAACCCCCCCGCTTCCCGGATTATCTCCGGACCCGGCCGGAGATAGAGGTGATAAGTGTTAGAAAGTATAATCTCGGTGCCCAGCTCTATCAATTCCTCAGGGGTCATGGCCTTAACCGTGGCCTGGGTGCCCACCGGCATGAAGACGGGGGTGGAGATTTTGCCATGGGGGGTCTCCATCTCCCCCAGGCGGGCTGCTGAAAATTTATCCTTCTTTATGATTCTAAACTTCAGATCGTACAACTCCCATCCTGGTTCGTAAAACCTACCTGAATTTAACTTCAGGCAGGGACCCCCTCCGAACCAGGCATACACCTCCTTCGTTTCGTGTCTAGGGGGCCTAGGCCCGGGACTCCCACCCGGAGCGCCCGCGGAAGGGTCTTCCCTTCCCGTACCCTGCGCTCGCCTGCACGGCCTTGCGGGATGCTCCTGCATCCGCAGGACGGAGTTTGACAGGGCAGGGGCAGCACCGGTCCGCTACCGCGGGCGCCGCTCTGTTAGAGCTCCTACCGGATTTGTCCCGACATCCGGCTAAACGGGGTCACCGGAAGGCCAAAGCCAGCAGCTTGAGCTCGCACCAACAGGAGTTGAAGCCTTCCTGCTGCCAGCGGATAAGCCCGTTGTGCAGGGAAAGCTTCTCTTCCAGCCGGGAAAGCACAGCGGCCTTGACCTTCCGGGCCATCCCTTTTCCTTCCTCGGGTAGGGAATCGCCGGAAGCAAGCCTCTGCTTGACCCGGAGCACGAACTCCTTGATCTCCTTCGTGACCTTCTCTTTGAAGCCCATCGCCCGACGGCCTATCGCCAGGGCCGCCGCGCAGTGTACCGAAACCGCGTAGCGCCTCATGTACTTCCAGTTATCCGATGGTGGACGTGTGCCGGGGAGGGACCTGCTTATAGCCGACCTTCTCTTTGACTGCCCGCCGGAAGACCGCCTCCACCATCTTCGCAAAGGGGGAGTTGGAGGCCGTGCGGTTGAACTTTTTGCTGAGATCCAGCCGGTCTTTGCCGAAGTCCAGTTCTTGCAGGACTATGGGCTTCCCCAAAGCCCCAGTTGCGTCCACTACCACTTCGGCTAAGACGCCTATCAGGTAGTCGCGCCGGAAGCTGGAAGCGTACTCGAGCTCGGGCACCCGGAGGTATATGAAACCCGAAGGGTAGGTGATTATCTGAAACTCCCCTTCAAACTTGCCCAGGTTCTTCGGGTGGGGGATTTTAAAGCCTTCCGGCCAGGGCTCGGGCAGGCCGTTTGGACCTACATTAGCTAAACCTACTCCGTCGGAGTTGGTGTCCACCGCCAGACAGCCCCGAGAAAAGTCGGGGTCTGATTCCTCTTTCAGCTCAAAGGTCATGTGCACCGAATAGCGCCCTTCTTTGGTCCGGATGAGCTCCACGGTGTAGGGCTGTCTGGCAGCTAAAAGCTCCAGGACTTTAGCCTTGTGCTTCTCCGGCAACCAGAGCCTGCCCTCTACTTTGGGAGCGCGGCTCATCTTCGGACGGCCGAGTCTGTCCTCCCCTATCTGCTCCGAGAGGTGGGAGATGGTGATTGATAAGCGGAATTCCTGCCCGTTAAAAGAGACCTTCATGTTGGGGTTGCCGCCCTTGGTCTCGTCTCCTCGGGCATAGAGCCGGTTTCTGCGGGCAGCCCGCCACTCTTCTCTGGAAGTTTTGCCCCTGCAGACCCTCTGCCAGAGCTTCCTCCCGCCGAAGACCACCTTGAGGATGGTACCGTTTTCCTGATGGGCTTTCAGCTCCTTAAGCTTCTTTTCCAGGGAAGAGAGGCGGTTCTCCCGCCCCCTGACCGTGAGCTTAAGCTTCCTTACCTCATCCTCCGGAAGCCCCTTATCGACCGCCCGCTTCAGCTTCCTTGCGGGAAAGCCCAGCTTCTTCCTGGCCCTTTTGAGCTTCTTTTCGGTCTCCTCTATCTCCAGCTCCAGAAGTCCCCTTTGCGAGTCGATGATGCTCTGGGCTTTGAGCCTGGCGTCGTCCGCATAGCGGGAGTTGAGCCCGAAAAGCTCCTGGCCCCGCTTCTTGATCTCGCTGCAGGGTACGCCTTCTAAAAGCCGGTTGAAGGACCAGTGCTGGCAGGCGCAGAAAAGCTGCATCTCAGTGGAGAGGGGGTCTTCCTCCCCCCGGCTCCACTTTAAAAAACGAAAGGCGAGGAAGAGTTCCGGGAAGAACTCCCCGCATACCGTGAAGTCGAGCCCGTCCTTTTCTTTACGCTTTTTCGGCATCCCTTATCAGCTCCTGAAAGCCCTGCCGGATCTTCCTGCTGCCCCTCTTCCCGCAGGTCCGGGCAGAGGAAGGAGGTGACGAGGGCCAGCAGGTCCTGCACCAGTTCCGTATGGGCGTCTTCAGGTTCTTTCTGGGAAGCGACCTCTATCTTTTCGCCGCAGTGTTTTCAGGTGGCGCTCCAGGTAGGCATGCCCGAACCTCGCCAGCCTCTCGGGGTACTCGATGACGAGTTTTTTAAACTCTCCCCGTTCGGCGCCCTTCAGCACCCGTTCCAAGCCCCGGCGCTTCTGGTTCAGCCCCGAGGTCACATCTGTGTACTCCGCCACTACACGGCAGCCCTTCTCCCGCGCGTAGACCCGCAGCCTCTCCAGCTGCCGCTGCAGGTTTCCGGCGTCGGCCTGCTTTTTTGTAGACACCCGGGCGTAGAGGACGACCGCGCCTGGTTCCGCCTTCACCCCTCCCGTCCAAAGTCGAGCGGTTGATCTCCTCTTCCGGGTCATCCCTTGACCGCTGGGGAGACGCACGGGCCTGATCAGCCCCTGTTTTTCCCACGCCCGGAGCCTGTTCGGGTGCACGCCCAACCTCTTTGCCGTTTCTCTGATTGGTAAAAGTTTCATGTTTTCAGTACAGCAAAATGCACAGATACAGTCAATTAAGATTTCATTTTTTGAAGCTGTTGCGCACCTCCTGCTCACAGTATCAACATGGCGTCGCCGAAGCTGAAAAACCTGTAGCCCTCCTGCACGGCCACCTGATAAGCCCGCATCACCCTCTCCCTGCCCGCAAAGGCGCACACCAGCATGAGGAGGGTGCTGCGAGGAAAATGAAAATTGGTGATGAGAATATCTATCACCTTGAACCTGTAGCCAGGATAAATGAAAAGATCGGTCCGACCCTTGCCCGGCTGGACCAAGCCCTGGGGAGTGGCGGCTGTTTCCAGAGCCCTCACCACGGTGGTGCCCACCGCCACCACCCTGCCTCCCCGGGCCCGGGCCTCGTTGACGATTTCAGCGGTCCGGACAGGCACTTCGAAGTATTCCGAATGCATCTTGTGCTGGGTTATATCCTCGGTCTTAACTGGCCGGAAGGTACCCAATCCCACGTGCAGTAGGAGAGGAACGATTTGTACCCCTTGGGCCCGCAATCTGTCCAGCAAGCGGGGGGTAAAGTGAAGCCCGGCGGTGGGCGCTGCTGCTGACCCTTCTACCCGGGCATAAACCGTCTGGTACCGCTCTGGATCCGGGATTTTGGCCTTTATATAAGGGGGTAAAGGCGTTTCCCCCAGGCTATATAAAAGATCCCTCACGCTCCGGCCTTGACCCCAGAATCTTAAAATCCTCCCTCCTGAAGGGGTAGCTTCAATCACCTGGGCTCTGAGCCCCCCCCTGGCCGAAAACCAGCTCTGTTCCCACCGGCGCTTTGCGTCCAGGCCGAACCAGGACCTCCCACACGTCCTTTTCCCTCTCCTCCAGGAGGAGCACTTCTATCTTGGCTCCGGTGGGAAC
>Ga0209836_100071_pt1 | contig 18831 bp, 22 predicted proteins | sample ElbSprsedimmetaG_FD_184147 | JGI IMG/M metagenome (GOLD analysis project Ga0209836, IMG submission 184147) | Hot spring sediment bacterial and archeal communities from California, USA to study Microbial Dark Matter (Phase II) - Elbow Spring... ... | reverse complement strand
TGTTCGCCCAGTTTTATGGGATTCCTTCCCGCGAGGCCCGACGCCGCATCCGCGAGCTTCTTGCCCTTGTGGACATGGCCGACCGGGCCAAAACCAAGGTCTACCACCTCTCCTCCGGCATGCGCCAAAAAATGAACATCGTGCGGGGCTTTCTCACCGACCCGGAGATCCTTTTCCTCGACGAGCCCACGCTGGGGTTGGACGTGCAGACGGCCCGCACCATCCGCGACTTCATCCGCCAGTGGCTTTCGGACCACCCAGACCGCACGATCCTCCTCACCACCCACTACATGCACGAGGCGGAGGAGCTGTGTGAGCGGGTGGCCATCATCGACCGCGGAAGAATTTTAGCCTGCGCCCCTCCAGCGGATCTTAAGAAATCCCTCCAGCAGGAGGCGGTGTTTCGCCTGTATCTAGCCGGCCTAAACGATGGGAAAAACCTGGTGGAGGGGATGCCGGGGATCCGGGCCCTGGGCCAAAGGGTGGAGGACGGCCGCCTAGCCCTGGATTTGATCCTTGCCGAGGAAGAGGCCTTGGTGGGTGTCCTCTCTAGGCTTCAGGCCGCAGGTGGAAAACTCGTGGAGCTCCGAAAAGAAGAGCCCACTTTGGAGGACGTATTTCTGGCTCTAGTTGGCCGAAAACTCTCGGAGGAAGCCGAATGACGTGGTCGTTTTGGAAGACCTTCTTGCGCACCGTAGCTGGCCGGGCCTATCCGCGGCTCATCGGGGTCTGGCGGGAAAAAAGCTGGCTCATCTTCGACGTGCTCTTCCCCCTCCTCCAAGTTTCGGCCTACGTCTACATCTATCGGGCCATCGGTGCTCCCCCGGAATTCGCGGGCTTCGCCGTCCTGGGCGGGGCAATGATCGCCTACTGGATGAACGTCCTTTGGAGCATGGCAAGCCAACTCTATTGGGAAAAGGAAACGGGAAACCTTCAGCTTTACCTGATCGCCCCCACTTCCCGGATGGCCATCCTCCTTGGGATGGCTTTGGGCGGGCTTACCGCTACCACTGTGCGGGCCGTGGGCGTGCTCCTCGTGGGTACCCTCCTTTTTCGCGTGCCGCTTGAGGTAAGCGATGGCGCCCTCTTCTTCGGGGTGTTCGTCCTCACTATGGTTGCCCTCTACGGTCTGGGGATGCTTTTGAGCTCCGTTTTCCTCCTCTGGGGCCGGGAGGCCTGGCACCTTTCCAACCTTTTTCAGGAACCGGTCTTTCTCTTCTCCGGCTTTTATTTTCCCGTGCGGGCTTTGGGCTTTTGGGTGGCCGCCGCTGCTTCCGTCATCCCCACTACCTTGGGCCTTGACGCCTTGCGCCAGCTCCTCTACCCACGCCTCATGGAACAGTTCCGTTTCCTTTCTGTGAAGGCGGAGCTTGCTATTCTTGCTGGGCTTTCCATCCTCTTCCTTTTCTTAGCCCGGTTGGGACTGCGCTTCTTTGAGGATCTCGCCCGAAAGGAGGGAAGGCTCACTCTCAGGGGACAATGAAGAGGCTTGGCGAGGCTTGGCAAGGGTTCAAGGTCGGAACATGGCTCGGCTGGCAAATCGAGTCCAACTGGACTGAGCCCTTCCTTTTTGCCATCTATTCAGTGATAAAGCCAATAGCTGGCGTCCTGATCTTGGTTTTCATGTACCTCATTGTGGCTCAAGGCGGCCTTACCAACCCCCTCTTCCCCCAGGTTTTCCTGGGAACCACGCTCTACCTGTACGTGGTGAACGCCCTTTCCGGGATCAGCTGGGCGGTGCAGGACGACCGCGAGCACTACGGGATGTTGAAGTACGTGTACATGGCACCAATGCACCTCTACGGCTACCTCCTCGGCCGAGGGATGGCCAAAACCCTCATCGCCACAATCTCCGTCCTCATTACCCTGTCCTTCGGGATCGCATTTCTCCGAGTGCGCCTCTCCTTTGTTAACCCTGGACTTTTCGGAATCGCGCTAGTCTTGGGGTTAGCAGCGCTGGCCTTCTACGGGATCCTTCTGGCTGGCGTTTCCCTACTTATTGCTCGGCACGGCTGGGTGGTGGGCGACGTGGTGGCCGGCGGGCTTTATCTCCTCTGCGGCGCAGCCTTCCCCATCTCCCTCCTCCCTTGGCCCTTCCGGGCTTTGGGTCTTAGCCTTCCTCCCACCTACTGGTTTGAGGCCCTGCGCCGAGCCCTGTTGGGAAAAGGCTTAAATCCCGAGCTTGCCGATCTCCCGGACTCCGCAATCCTTTTGATATTGGCCGGCACCACCTTTTTAGGAATCGCCCTTTCTTTGGCCGTGTTTCGCGTAGCCGAAAGGATCGCGGTCCACCGCGGCCTTTTGGACATGCAGACCATGTACTAACCGAGCCCAATCACGTTTCCCTCGGCATCGATATCGATCCTTTCCCCAGCAGGATGAGCGGGAAGGCCAGGCATGGTGGAGATGTTTCCGCAAAGGGCGTAGAGAAAGCCAGCGCCCACCATCGGCCGAAGATCGCGCACAGGGAGAATAAAACCCCGGGGCCGGCCCTTCCGCGAGGGATCATGGGAAAGAGAAAGGTGGGTTTTCGCCAAACACACGGGGAATTCCGCCCACCCCAGCCTCGCGCACTCCTCAAGCCGAGCCTGGGCTAATTCCGTAAACTCCACCCCGTCCGCTCCGTACACGATCTTGGCCACGCGCTCGATTTTTAAGGGAATGGGCTCGGAAAGATCGTAAAGGAACCGGAAATTCTTTGGGAGGCTTGCGGCCTCAGCCACGGCCTCGGCGAGCTCCCGCGCGCCCTCCCCGCCGGCCGAAAACGCTCGGCTTTCCGCAAAGAGAACGCCCTTCCCTTCCACAAATTTTTGGACAAGGCGGATCTCTGCGGGGTCGTCCTCGGGAAATCGATTTAGGGCCACCACACATGGGAGTCCGAAAGCTTGAACGTTTTCGATGTGTTTTTCGAGGTTGGCGCAGCCCTCCTCTACGGCCTTGGGGTCCGGATCAGCAAGGCGCGGATCGAGGGGCTGGCCAGGTTTTGCCGAATATCTCCCGGAGTGAACTTTCAGGGCCCGGATGCTGGCTACCAGCACTACGCAGTCCGGCACAAGTCCCGAGGCCCGGCATTTGATGTGCACGAATTTCTCAAGGCCGATGTCCGAGCCGAAGCCGGCCTCGGTCACCACGAACTCCCCAAGCCCCAGGGCCAAAAGATCCGCCACCACGGAGGAGTTGCCGTGAGCGATGTTGGCAAAAGGCCCGGTGTGCACAAAAGCCGGCGTTCCCTCGCTCGTCTGGACGAGGTTCGGCTTCAATGCTTCCCGCAGGAGAGCGGCCATGGCCCCGGCCACCCGCAGATCCTCGCAGGTCACGGGCTTCCCCTCTTTGGTGAGGGCCAGAACCATCCGCCCCAGGCGCTTCCGAAGATCCCCAAGATCCCGGGCCAGGGCGAGGATGGCCATCACCTCCGAGGTGGGGGTGATGTCAAATCCGCTTTTTCTTGGGAATCCCCGAAGGCCGAGGAGAATATCGCTCAGGGCCCAGCGGTCACAGAGGTCCAAAACTCGGCGGATGAAGATCCGCTCGGGATCGATGTTGAGAGCATTGCCGCGATAAAGGTGGTTATCGAGAAAAGCACAGGCCAAGTTATGGGCGGTAGTTACGGCGTGGAAGTCGCCGGTGAGGCCAAGGTTTATTTCATCCGCCGGAAAAAGTTGGGCCTTCCCTCCGCCAGTGGCTCCCCCTTTCACCCCGAACACTGGCCCCAACGATGGTTGCCGGAGGCAAACAACCGCGGTTTTTCCCATTCGCCAAAAGGCCTGGGAAAGGCCGATGGCTGTGACTGTTTTCCCCTCGCCAAAAGGGGTGGGAGTGATCCCACTCACCACCACATACCGCCCTATGGGCTGGCCTGCCCGCCGCTCCAAAGCCGAAAGGGAAACCTTCGCCTTGTATGGCCCATAAAGCTCGAGTTCCTCGGGAAAAAGCCCGATTTTGCTGGCCACGCTCTCGATCCGCTGGATTTGAGGGAGCACCATACACCTCCGCAGCACAATCAGTGTATAGTGCCCGACGATGGCAGATTCAACAGAGAAGAGGCTACTTCTGGGAAAGCCGCTTAGGGACAAAATTTTGGCGGAAGTGAAAGCTGAGGCCGAGGAGCTCCGGACCTATGGGATCCACCCCACTTTAGCCGTCTTTTATGCCCAAGGAGAGAACGCGGCAGAGCGGTATTGCACAGCTCTTAAGCTAGCCGCAGACCAAGCACAAGTGAAGCTTGTCTCTCTCCCTTTGAGCCCTGATCTTCCTGAGGGAGTTGTGCGGAGCTTAGTTTTGGAGACAGCTACTGCTCCTCAGGTCCACGGAGTTTTGGTCCTCGAACCATCTCCCTGGCCAGGCCTGAGCCTCCTGATTCCACCGGAAAAGGATGTGGACGGCGCTCATCCCAAGAACCTTGGGCGCTTGCTCTGGCAAGGGGCGAGCTCGGCAGGGTTTTCCGAGCTGAAACGCCTCCTGGGCTATGCCCTTCCCGCTACTCCTCAAGCTGTGCTAGAGCTCCTCCTTTTCTACGGCTTTGATCTTTGGGGGAAGGAGGCAGTGGTGGTGGGCGGCGGCCGGGTTGGTCTTCCTCTCAGCGTCCTTCTCCTTCGGGAAAGCCTTTCTGTGGTGACGGTGTGCGAGCGAAACACCAGGGATCTGGGGAAGGTCACCCGTCAGGCCGATCTGATTTGCCTGACCGCCGGCTCTCCTGGCATCCTAAAGGCACCTATGGTTCGCCCGGGCGCAGTGGTGGTGGATGTGGGAACATCCGTTTGTGCGGGAAAAATTGTTGGGGACGCCGATCCAGGGGTGGCGGAGGTGGCAGGAGCCTGGACCCCAGTCCCCGGAGGAGTCGGTCCAGTTACTGGGGCCGTCCTCCTCCGTCACCTGGTGGAGGCGGCCCGACGGATCCATCAAGGAGGACACGAACGATGAAGGGATTGAAAGGGATCTCGATTGAACAATTCGTTGAAGCATTGGGCTCCACGGAACCTGTTCCCGGAGGGGGGACCACGGCGGCACTGACCGGGGCCCTGGCCGCGGCGCTGGTGCAAAAAGTGGCAGCCTTGGCGCAAAAACGCGGCCGGGAGGTGGGGGAGTCGGTGACCCGGGCTGCAGAATTCGTCCGAAAATTCTTGGAGCTCGCTGAAGCCGATGCCGAAGCCTATGCCCAAGTGGTAGCCGCCCAGAAAAAGGCTGGGGAGGAGTTGGAAAAAGCTTTGGTCCACGCCGTCGGTGTTCCCTTGGAAACCGCGCAGAAAGCCTTAGCCCTTATGGACTTAGCTGAACGGCTCCTCACGGTTTGCCCAAAGGCTCTTCGCAGTGACTTAGCTTGCGCGGCGAGACTCGCCTGGGCCGCATGTACCTCTGCCCTCTACACCGTGGACGTCAACGCCCACGCGCTTCGAGACCAAAAATTCCGCGCAGAATTAGGGAAAGCCCGAACAGAGCTCGCTGATCTGGCTGAGGAAAAGGCCGCGTTTATCCTGGCCCCTTTGGAGGAGGAACTTTCCCTTTGGCTGGGAGAGAGGGATTCGAACCCCCACTAGCGGGTCCAGAGCCCGCCGGCCTACCATTAGCCGATCTCCCAATCTCAACGAAGTTTAGCTTGGAAGAGGGACCATGGTCAACCTCCTCGGAAAGCCCGCCTTTTCCCGGTTCTTGGGCGTACAATAGGGAACCATGGGATTTCGATGGGCCTGTGCCGCAGGAACTTTCTATCCAGCGGACCCAGTGAGATTGGCCCGGGAGATCGAGCGATGTTTGGGGAAAAGCCGGGAGGAGCTGGGGCCTGCGGGACCGCCTTTGATTCAGCCGGTAGGGCTCATCCTCCCTCATGCGGGTTACCGCTATTCCGGCACAGTGGCCGGCGCAGGTTACCGGGCCCTTTGGCAAATCGGCCGGCCGGAGGTGGCAGTAATCCTGGGAACCAATCACACCGGGCTGGGTTCACCCGTATCCTTAGCCGAACCTGGGGAGTGGGAAACGCCGTTTGGTACCATGCCCATCCATGGGGAACTCACCCGGGCCCTGGCCAGGGCTACCGGAGCCGAGATCACTGATACCCCGTTTTTGGAGGAACACTCAGTTGAGGTCCAGCTTCCCTTCCTCCACTACCTCTACGGGGCAATCCCGGTTGTGGCCGGGGTAGTTCAACCCCTCTCCTTGCGGGAAGCGGAGGCCGCAGGAGCGGGAATTGCCCAAGTGCTCCCTAAAAAACCTGTCGCCATCCTATGTTCCACGGACTTCACCCACTATGAGCCTCATGAAGTGGCGAAGGAGAAGGATCTTTTGGCCTTGCAGTATATCCTGGACCTCGATCTTCAGGGGTTTTTGGAGGTGGTGCGGGCGCGGCGCCTCACAATCTGCGGAGTTGGGGCATTGGCCTTATTCATTGCTGCTGCCAAAAACCTCAACCTCCGCGCCGCCCAACTCCTCCTTTACCGAACCTCCGGGGAAATCGCGGGGATGATGGACCAGGTTGTGGGCTATGCTTCTGCCATCTTCCGCGAGGTGAGCGAGGTTGCGTAGCATGACGGGGTTTGGCCGCGGCCAGGCCCAGGCTCACGGATTCCAAGTGGAGGTGGACCTCCGCACCTTAAATGGGCGGTTTTTGGAAATCCGCGTGCGCGGCCTCTCCGATTGCTCCCTCATCCTCCATCTGGTGGAGGAGAAACTGCGGGCCAGTTTTTCTCGCGGCACGGTGGAGGCCACCTTCCGCCTCACCCCTCTGCCGGAGATTGGGGAAAAGAAGGTCGATTTGGAATTGGCCAAAAAATACCTCGCCGACCTTCGGGCCCTGCGCTGCGCGTTGGGCGTAGAGGAAAAACCCAGGCTCTCCCACCTTTTGGCCCTAGGCGTTTTTCGGGAAATCCGACCAGAGGAGGAACTCCTTTGGCCCCTAGTAGAGGAAGCTTTGGCGGGAGCAATTGCCCAAGTTCAGGCCGAGCGGGCCCGGGAAGGCCAAGCGTTGCGGGAAGCCCTCGTCCGCGAACTTCGGGCCCTCCGTGAGCTTTTGACTAAAGCCGAGATCCTCGCCGAAAAAGACCAAAAAATTGCGGCGGAGAGGCTTCGCGCCAAAGCCAAGGAACTCGAAGCCCTCGATCCCGGAAGACTCACCGCCGAAATTGCCATCCTTTTGGGCAGGATCGACGTGCGGGAGGAGCTCGATCGTCTCCAGGCTCACGCCCAAAGATGGGAAGAGCTTCTCTCCCAAGATGGTTCGGTGGGGAAGGAACTGGAGTTTTTGGCCCAAGAGATCGCCCGCGAGGCCGGAACTTTGGCCGCCAAGGCCTACGGTCCGGACCTCGCTTCCGTGGCGTTGGAGATGCGTCTGGTGGCTGAGCGGCTCCGCGAACAGGCGCGGAATGTGGAATGAAAGACCTTCTTCCTGCGGGCGTGAAACTTCAAGGAGAAGGGGGTATCGCCTTCGTCATCGCTGGGCCCTCGGGAGCAGGAAAATCCTCGGTGATCTCTGCCCTTCTTTCCCGGGACCAGCGCCTCCGCTTTTCCGTCTCGGCCACAACTAGACCACCTCGTCCCACGGAAGTCCACGGCCGCGACTACTACTTCGTCTCCGAGGAGGAATTCGATCGGCTTATTGCCCAAGGGGCCCTTTTGGAGTGGACGGTCTACCAGGGCCACCGCTACGGAACCCCCCGCGCGGAGGTGGTGGAGCGCCTGAAAAACGGGCTGGACGTGGTGTTGAAGGTGGAGGTGAACGGCGCGCGGGCCATTCGCCAGGCCAATTTAGGTTTCCCAGTGGTCCTCATCTTCCTTGTGCCGCCGAGCTGGGAAGAGTTGGCCAAGCGGGTACGGGGCCGGGGAACAGAAACCGCCGAGGCCGTGGCTGAACGCCTCCACATCGCCCGCGAGGAACTCAAATGTATTCCGGAGTTCGACTACCTTGTGGTGAACGACCAGCTGGAACGGGCGGTGGCCCGGGTGGAGGCCATAATCCAGGCGGAGCGGATGAGAATCGTACGATGCGGGTAGGGATCGATATCGTGGAGGTACCCCGTTTTCGGGCCTTTTTGGCCCGCTGGGGCGAAAAGGCCCTGGCCCGGATTTTCACGGAAAGCGAGCTAGCCTACGCAAGGAAAGCGAAGCCCGAGCTTTGTGTCCAGCGGTTAGCTGCCCGCTTTGCCGCAAAAGAAGCATTTTGTAAAGCCTTAGGGAAACCCGTGCCTTTCCGGGAAATTCAGGTTCTCCCTGAGAAAAATGGGCCGCGCCTGATTTGGCGAGATCAGGAATTCCCCGTGTCCCTCACGCACACGGAGAAGATAGCTGCCGCAGTGGTCCTCATCCCATCCCCAGCTCCCGAAGCCTCTCCCGAAGGGTAATGGTTTCCCGCACCGGCTGGGTGGAGATGAACTTCTCTGTGTCCGCCTGAGCCATGTCCTCCTCGAGCTTCTTTATGGAAAGCCGCACCTGACGCTTGGCCTCGTTGATCCCGATGATTTTTGCCGTGACCTCCTGGCCCAGGCGCAGGACCTCCTGAGGGTGACCAATGCGTTCGTTGGAGATCTCGGAGACATGAATGAGGCCCTCTACAGCCGGGGTTATGCGCACGAAGGCCCCAAACTCCTTGATCTGGGTCACTGGGCCGGAGACCACCGAGCCTACCGAGTACTGCTCGAGGAACTCCTCCCAAGGATCCTGCTGAAGGGCCTTCAGGGAGAGACTGATCCGGCGGTTTTGGGGATCCACCCGGAGGACCATGGCCCGCATCTTTTGGCCGGGCTGAACCACGTCCTTGGGATGAGAAATGCGCTCCCAGGAGAGCTCGGAGACATGGACCAACCCTTCGATTCCCGGCTCGAGCTCTACAAACGCCCCGAAATCCGTAACGTTCGTAACCGTTCCCTCCACCAAGGCACCTTTGGGGTAGCGGTGCTCCACGTCTTCCCAGGGATCCGGAAGAGCTTTCCTGAGAGAGAGGCTGATGCGGTGCTCGGCCTCATTCACTGCCAGCACCACCACCTCCACTTCCTGCCCGGGCTGGACCACCTCTTTGGGGTGCTTCACCGGTGTCCAGGAAAGCTCAGAAATGTGAATGAGCCCCTCCACGTCTTCCTCAAGCTCCACAAACGCCCCAAAATCCGTAAGGGAAACGACTTTTCCTTTAACTTTAGCCCCCACGGGATAGCGCTGGGCAATGCCCTCCCAGGGGTTGGGCCGCAGGCGCTTTAGGGAAAGGGAGATGCGTTCCTCCTTGCGGTCCGCTTCGAGGACCATGACCTTGATCTTTTGGCCAGGCCGAAACTTGCCCGGCGGAGCAGGAATATCCTTCCAGCAGATCTCCGTGCGGTGCACAAGGCCATCGTGGCCACCCACATCCACAAAAATCCCAAAATCCACCACGCTTTTCACGGTACCTTCAATTACCTTGCCCGGGGTAAGGGAGGCAAAGAGCGCGTCCTTGGCCCGTTCTTCTTGGTCCTTTTGCCATTCTTTCCTTGAGACCACGATGTTCCTCGTGCGCCGGGAAAACTCGATGATTTTGAGATCCAAAGCTTTCCCACGCAGGCGCTCAAATTTGGTGGAGATGCCTTTGCCCAAGTGCGAGGCGGGCAAAAACGCCCGAATGCCCCCCAGGTCCACCTGGAAGCCGGCGTTGGGAACCTCCGCCACCACTGTGCCTCGGACAGGCGAGCCTGTGCGATACGCTTGTTCCAGCTCCGCAAATTTTTTGGCAAAGAAGGCTTGACGCTCGGAAATGTAGACCGTGCCATTTTCCTCATCGATGTAGGTGATGAGGACTTCGAGAACTTGACCGGGTTGGACGTCCTCGTGGCCGGGCGTTAGCTCCTCTTTGGGAAGCACAGCCTCGGATTTGTACCCGATATCCACGAGGATCTCGTTCCCCGCTACTTGGACCACCCGACCCTGGACTGTGTCCCCTCGGCTGAACAGGCGAATATCGTTTTCGCCGAGGGCCTCTTCCATCCTTATCCGCTCCGCCATTCCGATCACCTCGATGGGTTTCCCCTTGCGGGCCCAGATTTCTTAAAAATCCGTGCGGACGTGGGGCAATCTTATACGGCGGAGAAGCCCCTCTCAAATCAGAGGCTGAGGATGCGGTCCATCAGGCGCTGGGAAAGGAGGCGATAGCGCTCGGATTTGGGAAGATCCGGGGGAAGGCCTTCCGCGAGCTCCTCCACGGTGAAAGGTTCGCCGATCCGCACTTCCACCTTGGGGAAGCGCCAGCGTGGCCGCGGCGGATAGGAGCCTTTCGGGACAAGCTGCACGGGAATAAAGGGAAGCCCAAGGAGCTCGGCAAACCGGATGGCTCCGGGCTTGGGTTTCGCGCCGGGCCTTGTGGTCCCCTCGGGGAAAATCCCGATCCACTTGGCCCTCTGCGCAGCCCGAATAGTCTTCCGGAAATCCTTGAGCCCGAAATCCTCGCGGTTAATCACCACGGCAAAACCCCAAACGAAGGGAGCAAACGCGGGGTTACGCAAAAGCCCATGCCGAGCGAGGAACACAATGCGGCGGAACGGCCCAAAGGCCACACACAAAATAGGGATGTCCCAATAGGAGCGATGGGGGGCGACCACGATTCCCCGCGCTGCCGGCCTTCCCCGCAGGGAAAGCCGAAAAAGACAGAAAATGATGGGCGTGGCCAGGCTCACAAAAAACGCATAGAAAAAATCGCGCACGCGGTCAGCTACCCATCCGAGCACGGCGTTCCTCCACCATTTTCAACACTTCCTCCAGCACCTCTTCCGGGGTTTTGTTCGTGGTATCCAAAAAAACTGCATCTGGAGCGGGTTTCAGGGGGGAACAGGCGCGTGTAGAATCCCGCTCATCCCGGCGGCGAATGGCCTCCAAAATTTCCTCGAAATTGCCGCCTTGTTCGCGCTGCCTTCTTTTGGCCCGCTCCTCCAATGTAGCCCAAAGGAAGATTTTGAGCTCTGCGCCGGGCAAAACCACCGTGCCGATATCCCTCCCCTCCATCACCACGTCCCTTCCCTCCGCGATTTTGCGTTGCAGGGCCACCAACCGCTCCCGCACTTGCGAATCCGCGGAAAGCACAGAGGAAAGCTCGTCGAGTTCGGGACTGGAAAGAAGCGCTGTTACGTCTTCTCCGTTTAGCAAAATTTTCCCGGCTTCGGTAACAGTGATATCGATTTCTTCAAGGCGGAAACCGCGGTGAGCGGCCAGGGCCGCGGCGCGGTACATCGCGCCCGTGGGAACGAAAAGGAACCCCAAAGTTTGGGCTAATTTTTTCCCCAACGTGGTTTTCCCCGCCGCGGCTGGGCCGTCGATGGCGATCTTCATCCCTCGATCTTGTACCCGCAGCCCACCGGCTGCGCAATGTAAAACTTCGCCTCAACTTTTCCCATCAGTCTGGCCTCGGCTTTTTCTGCGTCCCGGCGCGAGGGGAACGCGAGAAAAAGGGTGGAACCGGAGCCGCTTAGGCCGACCCCTAAACTTTCCACTGACTCCAATACTTTGCGGATTTCCCGAAGCTCCGGCCGAAGGCTCGCGGCCGCAGGCCAAAGGTCGTTCACAAAAGGCGGGACAAGGGGAACCCCTTGGGGCGGAGAAAAAGGAAGCCCAAGCTCATCGAAAAGACGGTACACCTGGGAAGTGGGGCAAGAGAAGGGCGGGACTACTAGAAGAAAAGCTCCGGGAAGGCCGATATTTACGGGCGTGATGATCTCGCCGATCCCCTCCACCCAGGCCGGGCTTTTCCCCAGGAAAAAAGGAACATCCGCGCCAAGGCTGGTTCCGATTCTCTTGAGTTCTTCTTCCGTTTTTCCAAGGTCATAGAGGAAATTGACTCCGGCTAAGACCGCGGCGGCATCGGAGCTTCCTCCGCCCAGTCCCGTGCCTACCGGGATTCTTTTTTCCAAGTGGATGCGCACGCCTGGCCCCACGGAACCCAAAAGAGCTTGGGCTGCGCGATAGGCGAGGTTCTCCTGCGGTGGACCGAGGTCCAAGGAGGTTACAAGCTCTACACCCTTGGGAATGGCCTCGAGGATGATCTCGTCCGCCAAATCCACGGCGCAAAAAAGGCTTTGAAGGAGGTGGTAGCCATCGTTCCTCCTTCCCACCACCCGCAGCACCAAGTTCAATTTAGCAAAGGCTAAGATTTTCAGGGCCTTCATGATCGGGAATCAGGGGAAATTACCTTGTGGCCCCCTTTAATTACGGCCCAAACGAGGTTTTGGCCCATCCAGTACGGGATCTCCCGAAAGCTTTGGATATCCCAAACCACAAGATCCGCCCTCTTCCCGGGCTCCACAGAGCCCAGCTCCCCAGCTAGTCCTAGGGCGGCGGCTGCATTCAAAGTCACCGCGGAAAGCACCTCTTCCGGGGTCATCCGGAGCTTTAAAACGGCAAGGCTCATGACCCAAGGCAAAGAAGCAAGGGGACAGGATCCGGGGTTGAAGTCCGTACCCAAGGCTACGGGAACCCCAGCCTCAATGAGTTTCCGCGCGGGCGGATAGGGCTCATCCAAGACAAAGGCCGTTCCCGGAAGAAGGACGGCTACCGTGCCCGCCCGAGCCAGCGCGGCAATGCCTGCCTCCGAAATGTAGAGGAGGTGGTCCGCGGAAGTAGCGGCAAGCTCTCCGGCGAGCTCCGCCGCGCCCACATAAGAGAGCTCATCCGCGTGGATCTTGAGTCCTAATCCGAAAGCGCGCGCGGCCGTAAGAATTCGGCAGGCCTCCTCCACCGTGTAAAACCCGTGGTCGCAGAAGACATCGCAAAACTGAGCCAAACTTTCCTTGGCCACGCTGGGAATCATCTCCTCCACAAGGATGTCGAGGTACTGTTCCCGGGAAAGTTCCGGAGGGAAGGCGTGGGCGCCAAGAAAGGTGGGAACGAGGGTCATGGGAAGCCCCTCAGAAAGCTTGCGGATGGCCAAAAGCATTTTGCGCTCATCCTTCAGGGTGAGGCCGTAGCCGGACTTTATTTCCACTGTGGTCACCCCTTGGCTGAGCATTCGCAGGAGCCGGGGTTTAGCCAAGTGCACAAGTTCCTCTTCGGAGGCGGCCTGGGTAGCGGCGACGGTGGTGAGGATCCCACCGCCCGTGTACTTCTCCCCTTGGGCCCGCGCCAAAAACTCCTCCACTCGACTACCCGCGAAAACCGCGTGGGTGTGGGGGTCTACAAGCCCGGGAGTCACAACTCGGCCCTCCACATCCAGGGAAGGGCCGGTAAAAGGCGGTTTACCTTCCCCGATTTCTGCGATGCGGCCGTTCCGAACGAGGATGTAGGCGTTTTGCAGAATTTTGACCTGGCCCTGTTTCTTGCCGGCCTGGGCCGCCCGGCCTTCGGGGGTAACAAACTCACCAATCCCATAGATCAAAAGGTCCATCGTTCATCTAGGGGGGATGCTACCAGAATCACTTCGAACCGGTCACCGACCTGGATCCCATGGCGGCTGCCGAGGCTGATCGTGACCAGGTTCCGAGCCAGGTCGATCGCGGTGACCTCGCCGTATGGCCCTACCGTGAGTTCTTTAGTCACGGTGAGCATCACCTGGTAGGTTCCCGGCTCCTGGTAAGCGGGGGGTGCTGCTCGGCACCCACCTTCTCCCGCACATACTTCGGCACCTCCCGGGACACGTACGCATATACCTCTTGCACGGTGACCTTGCCGTCCTGGTTCTCATCGGCCTGTCCCCGGAGCCCCTGGAGGAGGAAGTGGGTGAACACGCCCTGACCAAGCTCTGGGTTCTCGTAGGACCGCTGCTCCTCCTTGGCCGCCGCAAAGGACGATCTTCCCCTCCAGGTTAAAGTCCTCCCAGATGTCGACCGTCCCTTCCAGGACGAGTCCCGGTGCTCGGACACCCCTACCACCACCGCCCACACCCGCTGGGCCTCCACCGGCTCAGGCGAGAGAGTCACTCGCAGGGTGTCCTTGGAGATCGTCTTGGTACCGTCGTCGGTCACGGTGAGGGTTACGGCATATTCTCCCTCAGCAGGGAAGGTCCAGGTGACCTTCGTTCCTTCCCGGTCCGGCACCCCATCGCCGGTGAAATCCCAGGCGTAGGCCACGATCTTCTCCCTTTCCTGGGAGGAGCCCGCAATGCCTCAGGCGGAGGATTTACCACGGTGATCGTCTTCGTGGTGCTCGCGCTCTGGCCGACGCAGGACTGGAGGCAGTCAACGCCACGATCCAGCACGTGAAGAAGACAGCCCGATGGTTCCGCAATGTGGAGAACTTCAAGACGGCCATCTACTTCCGCTGTGGCGGGCTCGACTCCACCCACACGAAAGCCGGTAGGGCCAGAAGAACAACCGCCCCTGCGGCGGGTGTAGGCGCGGATCTTTACGCGATCAGTGGAGGGATCTTGAACCCTCCCCGACATTCCTCGCCACCCCTCCCCCTACTCGGGGGAGCGAGCTCCGTGGTGGCCTCCTCACCGAGGCAACCCAGAGCTTGACTCGGGAGGGGGCGATACGCTTGAATGCGGCGGCGAGGGTAGCGTGGACACCTTGGCTGGGCCGCGGACCCGGCCAAGCGGGGGTACCCGGCAGGAAGGGCCGGGAAGGAGGGCGCGATGAAAGGGGACCACCGAGGTTTGACCATGCTGATGGTTGTCGGACTGGTGCTGGTTGGGTTCGGTTGCGTTGGCCGTAGCGAAGAGGCAGAGAAGACGGCCGAGGAGCTCCTACCTGTGACAAGTGTGCCCCACTACCGAATTGGTAAACAGATTGGGATGGCGAGGCTGATGCGAAGCGGTGACTTCAATGAGGACGGAAACGCGGACCTGCTAATTCTCGCCACCGCAAGCTATCCTGAAGGCACAAGGCCATGGAAGATGCGGGTGGTGCTGCTGCTCGGCGATGGCGCCGGCGGATTTCACTCGCCGCAAGTCATGCTCGAGGTTGATGAGGTACTGCGCGAGGGGGAGCCTGTGCGGGGGCTCGGGGGTATCGCTGTAGGCGATTTTGATCTGGACGGCCATCTTGACTTCGCTGTTACAGACTCAGTCAACGAAGGCGTCTGGGTCTTCTGGGGTGACGGGACAGGTGGATTCAGCACAACCTTCGTAAAGGCAGGAGATGGTTTTACACCTTCGGCAATCGTGAGTGGGGACTTCAGCGCAAGTGGGCAACCCCAGTTGGCGGCCATCGATCCGCTTGCTGGGTTGGTCTACGTGTTCAGTCCTGCAGAAGGGCGGGATATTCTCGTGGCAACCACGTTCTCGTTGCCTGATGACCACGTTCCCCTCATTCTGGACGCGGCCAGCTTCGGCGATGACGGGTATGACGACCTCATCGTGTTGGGCTATAAACTGGGGCAACCAGCTGGCGCCGTCGCCTTCATAGCCGTGATCTCGGCCTCAGGGATGAGGGGTTTCGAGCTCCGGAGCATCACGTACGTTGGGAGCCCGGCTCCAGTGGAGCCACCGTGCCTGGCCATCGGCGATTACGACCGAGATGGCTATGTCGACATTCTCACCGTGAGGAACCAGCATGTCTTTGTTCTCTGGGGAGAGGGAGAAGGGGTATTCTTGGTGAGGAAGGGGTACCCCGTTCTTGATCCTTTGGTAGTCCAGCTGCTGCTTGCTGACATCGACCGAGACGGTTGCCTGAACATCGTGCTGGTTGGCATGATGACGCAAAGAGTCTGGGTGTCGTCGGGCTGCTATGAGGGGATTCACCATATTAGACCGGTGGAACTCAGCCGACCCCCCTGTTGCGCGGTGATTGCTGACGTGAACGGCGATGAGATCCCTGACCTAATCGTTGCGACTTCAGCGTGGGGTGATTGGACGTATCTCGAGGTCTTCCTGGGGAAGGGGAGGGAAAATGCGAGCCGCTAGGTGCGCATTGGCCGACGGGTTGCTGCTCATGCTGCTTGTAGCTTTCTGCACAGCTCACGGAGCCGACTGTGACTGTGAGGTATTCAACGGATCCGAGAGTCTGGACGAGTTCAAACAGCATTGGCGGATCCACTGCATTGGAGCACGGGAATCCCCGGGCGAGCTGTGGTCTGTCGAGGGAACTCTTATCTGCACAGCTCTTCAGAGCTGACGATGGTTGGGGCGGTTCTGATCTGGCCTACCTCCGGATCCACGTCCTCCAGCTGCCTAGGGCGTACGACGAGCGCGTTACCGTCTCGCGGAACGGGACAGCCATTACCTCCATCTACGTCGAGGACCAGGACACCCCACCTGGGGATCTGTTCGTGGAATTCCGGCCCCCAGCCGGGATTAGTGTGCACTTCCTCGGGATGGAAGAGCCCCCGTACTACTATGGCGCCTACTACGGGTACGCCCCCTTGGTGGAGGTCTCCGTTGACCAAACCCTGTGCCCCGGTACCTAGTCCCGTTCACGGCGACCGATCCCGACCGCAATCCATGGTGTGCACGCGGGGCGGGCGGCCTTTACGTTCCTTTCCCTTGGCTGGGAGGCTAACGGGGGCGTAGAAAATGGTGAGGGCAAGAAGGAGGCGGAGATAAAGGCGATGTCCATGAGCGGTGTGAGGACAAAGCTGCCAGCGCTTGCCCGGACAGGGTTGCTAGCGCTGGTGGCGGTCGGGCTGGTGTTGGTTGGGGTGGCGGGGGCGAGCGGTCCGCTGAATCTGGAGGACTGGTTCCCGCCGGAGATCGTGACGGTCCAGCTCCCCATAGGCGAGCCGGTAGGTCTGACTGCAGGCGATTTCAACGGGGACGGTCTGCCCGACCTCTTCCTGATTACGGAGGTCAACCGGCCCGACGTGTTTTGGGGGGTCCCAAATCCTGACTATGAACTCAGGTTCTACCTCCTCCCGGGCGAAGAGGAAGGGTGGGGGGAACCCATTCTAGTAGGCACATTGCCACTCCCGGGATTCTACTTGTGGTTGTCTGATGTCTGTTCTGGGGTTGACCTCGACGGCGATGGGAATGAAGACCTGGTGGCGCTCTTGACCTTCTCCCCAGTCCCCGAACCTCCTGCTGTGCTTGACCCCAAGACCTTCCAGACGGATCTCTTTCTCTTCTGGGGCCATGGGGACGGCACCTTCACTGTAGAGCGCATGAGGGACTTGCCCGTAGGCCTCCTTCCTCCCGCCAGCATCGTTGCTGGCGACTTCAACGCCGACGGGCTCGTCGACCTGGCCTACGATGACCCCCAGAACCTCGCTATCCACCTCCTTTACAATCGTGGGGGCCGGAGGTTCAGCAGCCCACATATCGTGGTGGTTGGCCAAGAGGAAGATGAATGCATCCCACTCCCTGGACAGCTCAGGGTTGCCCGCTTGGATGAAGCGAGAGAGGGAGATGACATCGTGGTTGGGGGGCCATGCATCTTCAGCCAGGACGACTACGCGCAGTTCATCCGGGGGCTCATCTCTTGTGGGGAAAGCTGCTGGGAGCTGTCCCCATTAGTTCTGACAGGCCCGCGCAAGAGCGAGTTCAGGGACGTGCTCGGGGACTTCATGGTCGGGGACTTTAACGGGGATGGCTACGCTGATGTCGTCTTCACCCAGAGGCTCTTCTTCGAACAACATGAAGGAGAACCACTATTACCAACTGCCATGGGGATCTATCTCATGACCGGAGATGGGCGGGGCGGGTTCGGGCCACCAGTGTTTCTGCATGGTATGGCACAAGGCAGCCTCCTCTCTGTTGAGCGCGCCCCCGACGGTGGTTGGGAGGTCATAGCTCTCAGCTATGAGATCAATGGAGCGGTCGTGCTGCGAATCAAGGGGAATGGGATCTCCTCGTCGACAACTTCGATCCCTGTGAGAGGCCATGCCGCGGACGGAGTAGTGCTAGATCGGGCAGGTGGCCGCGAGATCGTGGTGGCCTCCTCATTGGACCTAGAGAGCGAGGTCACCTTGCTCAACGTGGTGAGGAGGAGGTCGTCATGAGGCGCTATCTTGCCGGTTTGGCTCTGCTTGCGGTAGCTACCACCGCACACACAAGGGGGTCAGGTCTTTACTTTTGACTTCTGGTGGCCCACGATCCGGCTCACCGTGGAGTAATGCAGTCCCATATAGGCCCTCACCTCCCGCAGCTTGTATCCGGACTCCATCACCGCCCGGTAAATCCGCTCCTCACGATCGCCCCTCTCCTGCGCACCCGCGAAAAGTTCCCCTAGGCTCGGGCGGTGGACCAACCTCTCCCGCCGCGCGATCTCCTCCACGGATCTTTCCCTGCAGCAGGGGCTTGAGCCCCTCCACGAAATCCTCCCGTCCCAGCACTATCCCGCCCTTGAGTTCATCCCAGATCCTGACCCCCTTGCCCGCGCTCACGAACCGCCGGTACTTCCACCGCGCCCGCTCCGGCCGGGCATCGAACTGGGTGAGGATCCACCGCACCTCCAGGAACGGAGGCGGCTCCTCGTCGCCCGCCGTGGCTCGGTAGCTGCACCACTTCCACCTCCCCGGCTGCCTCACCAGGCCCGCCCGCACCGGGTTGAGCACGATATAGGGGGCAAGTGCAAGCAAATAAGATTCCTTTTCCACTAGAATGGACTTGTACCTCCCCTGGAAGAGATGCCCGCTCCTTTCGTGTCTGCGGTTGAACTTCTGGGTGTAAACGCCGTTCAGTTACCGCATCCCCCGGGACAGATTGGCCTCCGGAGTCTCTAGGAGAAGGTGGTAATGGTTGCCCATCAGGCAATAGGCGTGGCAGATGAACCGCTAACGCTCCACCACTTCGTTCAGGATGTCGAGGAAGGCACGGCGATCATCCTCGTTCAGGAAGACATTCTGGCCCGCATTCCCCCGGGCAGTGGCATGGTAGAGGGCGCCCGGGAACTCCAGCCTCAGCGGTCGGACCATAACTATCCGATCATACCGTCACCTCGATCAAAAGTAGACCTGACCCCCATGGCAAGATATACAGCGGGCTTGCCTGCCAGACGGTAGTTGAGCCTGATATGTATTTAACTCAGA
>Ga0209836_100070_pt1 | contig 19398 bp, 13 predicted proteins | sample ElbSprsedimmetaG_FD_184147 | JGI IMG/M metagenome (GOLD analysis project Ga0209836, IMG submission 184147) | Hot spring sediment bacterial and archeal communities from California, USA to study Microbial Dark Matter (Phase II) - Elbow Spring... ... | reverse complement strand
GGCCAAGGCTATATTCGATATGGATGTCTGCGGAACGAGATCAGGCCGCGACAGTCATCCTTAAAGTCCATGCATTGTTGATACTTCACGACTACGACGAAACACCATGACTACGCCAAAGCATCATCCCGCCTTTGAATACGTTCGCCAGACTCCGATTACCGCATTGAATGTGACCGTCGAGGAATATCGGCACAAGAATACCGGTGCGCGTCACTATCACATTGCTAGTGACGATAAAAACAACGTGTTCCTGGTAGCGTTGCGTACGGTGCCGATGGACTCCACCGGCGTGGCGCATATCCTCGAACACACAGTGCTTTGCGGCTCCGAGCGTTACCCAGTGCGCGATCCGTTTTTCATGATGATTCGGCGTTCGCTCAATACCTTTATGAACGCCTTTACCTCCTCGGATTGGACTGCTTATCCCTTTGCCAGCCAGAACCGCAAGGATTTCGACAACCTGCTCGACGTGTACTTGGACGCGGTGTTCTTCTCGCGCCTCGATGAGCTCGATTTCTGCCAGGAGGGCCACCGGGTCGAGTTCGAGAAGATCGACGACCCGAACAGCCCGCTGATTTACAAAGGGGTGGTGTTCAACGAAATGAAGGGCGCCATGAGCAGCCCGACCTCGGTGCTGTGGCAGACACTGACCAAGCATGTGTATCCGACGACCACTTACCACTACAACTCCGGTGGTGATCCGGAGGCGATTCCGGATCTGACCTACGAGCAGCTGGTCGCTTTCTACAAGCGCTATTACCACCCTTCCAATGCCGTTTTCATGACTTATGGCGATATTCCCGCCTATGAGTTGCAGGCTAAGTTTGAAGATAGGGTGCTTAAGCGCTTTGACCGCATTGATCCCAATAGTGCGGTGCCCAACGAGCAGCGCTATACAGCGCCCATTGCGGTGGAAGAGACCTACGCACTGGATGAGGATGATACCCGGGGTAAAACCTATGTAGTGGTCGGTTGGCTATTGGGTCAGAACACTGATCTGGATGAGACTCTCAATGCCCAGCTGCTGACCGGCGTACTGCTGGAAAACAGCGCCTCACCGCTACTGCATGCGTTGGAGACCACCGATCTTGGCAGCGGGCCTTCGCCGATCTGCGGGCTGGAGGACTCCCAGCATGAGCTGCTGTTCGTCGCCGGGGTGGAAGGCTCTGAGCCCGAGAAGGCCGCAGCAGTAGAACAGCTGATCCTCGATGTGATCGAAAAAGTGGCCCGCGAAGGTGTGCCGATGAAAATGGTCGAATCGGTACTGCACCAGATTGAGCTGTCCCAGCGTGAGATCACCGGTGACCATTACCCTTATGGTTTATCGTTGATTTTACAGGCGTTGCCGGCGGCCATCCATGATGGCGACCCGATTGCTTTGCTGGACCTGGAACCGGCGCTGGCACGTCTGCGTGAACAAGCCGCTGACCCGGCGTTCATTAAGAACCTCGCGCGCAAGCTGCTATTGGATAATCCGCACCGAGTGCGCCTGACCCTCAAGCCCGATCGCGAGCTGTCGGCGAAAAAGGCTGCAGCCGAAAAAGCGCGGCTTGCGCAGATGCAGGCGACACTGAGTGACGAGCACAAGCGGCGGATTATTGAGCGGGCTCAGAAACTCATAGAGCGCCAGAGCGAGCTGGGTGATGTTGACATCCTCCCCACCATCACCCGCGAGGATATTCCGGCCGATATTGACATTCCCGAGCCTGCGAAAGTCGAAGATACCCCAGTGTCGGTAACCTGGTTCGATCGCAGCACCAATGGATTGGTGTACGAACAAGTGGCGCTGGACTTGCCAGCCATGACGGACGAAGAACTCGATCTGCTGCCGCTGTATGCTGAAATTCTGACCGAGGTTGGCAGCGGTGGGCGCGATTATGTGCAAACGGCCGAAGAGGTTGCCGCCACCACCGGTGGTTTTTCTGCTTACAGCAGTATCCGTCCCGTTCTGGATGATGAGCAACGTTTACAAGCTTATTTTGTCGTCTCCGGTAAGGCCTTGGTGCGTAACCAGCACCACCTCGCCCGATTGCTGCACCAGACGCTGGAAACCGCGCGTTTTGATGAAACCGACCGGATTGCCGATCTGATTGCCCAGAGCCGTTTTCGGGCCGAGCAGGGCGTTGCCCATGCCGGTCACCAGCACGCCATGCTGGTGGCCTCTAGCCGCCTTTCGCCGCGGGCAGCGCTGTCCCATCGCTTCAACGGGGTGCTGGGTGTGCAGCGGCTCAAAGCCTTGGATGAGTCAGTCCGTGAGCGCGCGTATCTTGAAGCATTAGCCCAACGGTTGGCGGCGCTGCATCAGAAAATCATTAAGGGTAGCCGCTACTACAACGTGGTCGCTGAGCATCGTCATTTCGACGCGATTCGCGACGGTCTTGCTGAGTTTCTCAAGCCCGGCTCGGCGGTGGATCGCTTTACCCAGCCACCAATCCGCGAAGCTACCCGCGAGGCCTGGTTGGGCAATCTCGCGGTCAATTACTGCGCCAAGGCCTATCCGGCCGTACCGGCGGCGCATGAGGATGCAGCGGTGCTGTCAGTACTTGGTGTCTTCCTGCGCAACGGCTACTTACATCGCGCTATCCGAGAGCAGGGTGGGGCCTATGGCGGTGGCGCGAGCTACGATACCGACTCGGCCTCATTCCGCTTTTTCTCCTACCGTGACCCGCGACTGAGCGAGACTCTGACCGATTTCGACCGAGCCATCGACTGGATGCTGTCTGAAAAGCACACCCAGCGCAATGTGGACGAGGCGATCTTCGGAGTAATCGGCAGCATGGACAGGCCCGGCTCCCCGGCCGGCGAAGCCAAGAAGGCCTTCCTGAATGGCCTGCATGGCCGCACGCCCGAGAGACTGCGCGCATTGCGTGCCGCGGTGCTAGAGGTAACCCTTGATGACCTGCGTCGCGTGACCGAGACCTATCTTAAGCCCGAGAACGCCAGCATCGGCGTACTTACCGGTGCAACTGGTCAAGCCGAAGCAGAAAAGTTGGAACTGACCATCTGCAAGATATGATCCGGCTAGGCAGCGTATTACTGGGTCTGGTTGGCGACCGAAATGCGCAAGTTTCAATACCAATGCGGTGCTTATCGGCCCGGCTGCAGACACTCCTTTCAGTTTTCGCTAGCCGGTTAAAGCGGCTGGCTCCCAGAGGGGCACCGACCATCATCAGGTCCAGGTTCTGCGGTAAGCGCTTATCGTCCTCGTCAGCCTATTCAGAATGCTCAATGTTACCCAAGGAATGAGGCGACCACTTCACGTGCCGTTTTCTGGCACCTTGGTAATCAAAAAGGGGATTGTTTAGGGGCATTGGGAAAACATTTAGCCTTGTGCAGGTGCTCGTCGTGCATTCCATGCGCGCAACTCGTAAGCCGGCACGGCAAATATTCCGTCGCCACCTTGAGAGAGCGTGACCCATTGAAACGGATTGTCATCCCCAAATACCTCGTTCATCCAGTGTCGACTGTTCCCGACTTCAACGAATAGCCAGCCGTTATCACTGAGGTGATTAGGCGCATCGCGCAGGATTTGGTCCACCAGTGCCAATCCGCGCTTGGGAGCATAGAGTGCATGGGGAGGTTCGTACTTAAACTCGGTCGGCATGTCCTCGGCTTCCTCGGGGGCTACGTAAGGCGGGTTGCTGATGATTAAGTCGAAGACCTCGCCTTGGAGATTATCGAACAGGTCTGATTGGATAAGTTGCACCTGTTCGCCGACCTGATGGCGCTCGACATTGATGGCAGCGACGGCCAGCGCGTCAGTGTATAAGTCGCTGCCAACGATTTCGGCGTTCGGAAAAGCGTGGGCCAGAGCGATCGCCATGCAGCCGGAGCCGGTGCCCAGGTCGAGTGCGCGATGGATTTGTTCTGGATCCAGCCAGGGCTCGAAACGTTGGTTGATCAGTTCGGCGAAGGGCGAGCGGGGAATCAGCACCCGCTCGTCGACATAGTAAGGCCGCCCCGCGAACCAGGCCTGATTGAGCAGGTAGGCTGTTGGTTTGCGAGTCAGACAGCGCTCGCGAATCAGCGCGATGACCTGCTCGATCTCGGTCGGGGTGAGATTCGCGCTCCACCAGGAATCGTGCAGATCCACCGGCATGCGCAGGGTTTCGAGTACTAGCCAGGCGGCCTCGTCTAGATAGCTGGTGGTGCCATGGCCAAGAAACAGTTCATATTCGTCGAAGCGGCTGGCAGCCCAGCGGATCAAGTCGCGCAGAGTTGTGAGGCCGCGGGTATCTTCAAGGGTAGGGCTGATAGTAGCTGGCTGGTTCATGCAAAATCGGTCTCGAAACGGTAAAACCGCTATCATACGCAATCTAGATATATCTTGGGATAGCAGGAGTGAGTAGTCAGCAGAGCAAGCCGGATCGCAAGCGCGATACAGGTTTCCTGCACCTGTTTGTCGTATCGCTGCAATATATCCTGCCGCATCATTTCATATCGCGGCTGATCTTCATTATGACGCGTTGGCAGATGCCACTGGTGCCTTGGGCGATCCGTCAGTTCGTGAAGGTGTTTAAGGTCAATATGGACGAGGCAGTGGAGTCCGACCCGCGGGCCTATCGCAGTTTCAATGCCTTCTTTACTCGTGCGCTTAAGCTCGAATTGCGGCCAATCCCGACGTGCGTACCGGGTGAGACGATGCTGATCTCGCCAGTGGATGGCCGAATTAGCCAGCTTGGCGATATCCAGAACGATCGGATCTTTCAGGCCAAGGGGCAATGGTATTCAGCAGTAGAGTTGCTCGGGGGCGATCTTGACCGTGCCCAGCCATTTTTGGGCGGCAAATTTATGACCATCTATTTGTCGCCGCGTGATTATCATCGGATTCATATGCCCTGTGATGGTCGTCTAAAGGAAATGGTCCATGTGCCGGGCCGGCTGTTTTCGGTGTCACCATTGACGGTAACGACTGTACCGCGGGTATTCGCCCGTAACGAGCGAGTGGTAACGATTTTCGAGACCGAAAAAGGTCTGCTGGCAATAGTGCTGGTCGGTGCGATCAATGTCGCGGCCATCGAGACGGTGTGGAGTGGTCTGGTCACACCGCCGAGAGGTCGTGAGATTAGTTGCCGTAAGTATGGTGCTGAGACCGGTATCGAGGTGAACCTGAAACAGGGGCAGGAAATGGGCCGTTTCAATATGGGATCGACCGTTATCCTGCTGACCCAACCTGGCGTGGCATGGGATTCGAAATGGAATGCCAATGACCCGGTCAGGCTGTTCGAAAAGCTGGGTGTCTACAATGACGTGACAGCCTCCGAGCAGAAGGACCCGCCGGATATATGGATTTCCCGCTAAAGTCCGCGCTCATAGCCGCAGTTGCCTTGAGGGCAGGGATGGCAGCAAGTTTGGCGATAAGCCAGCAAAGTGTGACGGGATGTTGGTAGGCTGATAATTTTGTAAGGTAATTTTGCAAGCTGTGTTATAGCCGCTCGAAGTCGAAAGCCAATACCCGACGGATGTCTGTCTCGCCGGTCAGAGTCATTAGCAATCGGTCGATGCCAACTGATAACCCAGCACAATCCGGCAGACCGTGTTCAAGTGCGGCCAGAAAGCGCGCATCCACTACCAATTCAGGCTGGCCGTTTTGGCGCCGCTGTTGGGCGGCATACTCGAAACGTGCGCGCTGCTCGGCCGGGTCGGTCAGCTCGTAATAACCATTGGCCAGCTCTAGTGCCCCTTGATAGATCTCGATTCGCTCGGCTACCGGCGTACCGTACTCATCATTCCGAATGCATGCTAGGGCCGCTTGCGAGGCCGGAAATTCTGAGATAACGGTGTATGCATTCGCATCAAAACGAGTCTGTACCCGCTCGTTCATAATCAGATCTAGCCACTGGTCCCGGTCCAGCGATTCGGGTTGGTGGACGTTCAGTTCATGCTTCGAAGCCCAAAAGGCCAACGTTTTGGCATCGGCGTGATGTGGGTTTATGCCGGTAACTGTCTCGAAGGCCTCGCGGTAGCTTATTCTATGAACCGGTAGGGGGGCAAATCCAAGGCTTTCACGAATATGTTGGAACAGTGCTAGTGACTCGTCTGCAATGCCCTGTACATCCATTCCAGGTCGATACCACTCGAGCATGGTGAATTCGGGGTTGTGGTAAGATCCCTGTTCGCCTTTTCGAAATACCTTGCACAGCTGCCAGATCGGACCGGTGCCAGCAGCCAGTAGTCGTTTCATAAACAGCTCAGGCGAGCTGTGTAGTGCCAGTGGTCGCGGGTCGGCAGACTCATCCTGACAGAGAATGTTTTGAACATTGAGGTCGTAGTTGGCTGCACGAATGAGCAGCGGCGTCTCGACTTCCAGTATGTTTCGCTGATCCATAAAAGCGCGCAAAGCCCGCATTAGGCGGGCTCGCAAATGCAAAACGGCCAGGTCGCAACCTGGCCGCCAGTTTATTTTTTCGTTCATTTGCAAGGAACAGCGGGATTAGCTCTTGACACGGGAGACATACTCACCGGTGCGGGTGTCTACGCGCAGAACCTCGCCGACTTCAATGAACAGCGGCACTTTCACAACGGCGCCGGTTTCCAGATAGGCTGGTTTGCTGCCACCTGTGGCGGTATCACCACGTACACCCGGATCGGTTTTGACGACAGTTAGCTCGACATGATTCGGCGGAGTAACCGTAATCGGCGTGCCGTTCCAGACGGTTAAAGTACAAACATCCTGCGGCTTCAGCCAGAGCTTGGCATCGCCTACGGCGGAGGCGTCGGCAGACAGCTGCTCGAAGGTCTCCTGATTCATGAAGTACCAAGTTTCGCCATCGTTATACAGGTACTGCATATCGATGTCGATCACATCAGCCGCTTCGATACTCTCGCCGGACTTGAAGGTACGTTCGATTACCCTACCGGTCTTGAGATTGCGCAGCTTGACACGGTTAAATGCCTGCCCCTTGCCCGGCTTGACGAATTCGTTCTCGATAATGACCGCCGGATCACCATCGAGCATGACTTTGAGGCCGGCACGGAATTCATTGGTACTGTATGTCGCCATAAACAGGTCTGTCCTGAGAAAATAAAAAACCAAAAATCTAATATTAACTCCAAATGCCCTAAATGTCACAGCTGGTCAGGACAGTGGAAGAAACCGATAAAACGCCGCGCATTATCAGCAAGTTGACTGATTTACCGCCTGCGCTGAATCCCAAGTTAGATATGAGAGAGATGTCAGGTGTGATCGCGGCGATGGCACAATTTCCTTTCAAGCTGCCACGTCATGTGCTGGGGCAGCTGCGTGATCATGGCCCCTCCAGCCCGATTCTGCGTCAGTTTCTGCCATCGGCGGAGGAGACACGAGACGTACCCGGTTTTGGGCATGATCCGGTGGGCGATAGGGCGGCCAATGTCATTCCAGGCTTGCTGCACAAGTATCCAGGTCGTGTGCTCATTGTGGCTACGGGATCCTGCGCGGTGCACTGCCGCTACTGTTTTCGGCGTCATTTTCCCTACGAAGAAAGCCGTTTGAATTCTGAGGCAATCGATCGGATTCTTAGCTACGTGCAACAGCATAGTGACATTCATGAGGTCATTCTCAGTGGTGGCGATCCTTTGGTGTTGAGTGTCCGTCGTCTTGGCGAACTGCTTGCTGGAATCGACGCTATTGCCCATGTTAAACGCCTGCGCATCCATTCGCGCGTTCCCACTGTCATGCCAGAGCTTTTGACCACCGAGCATTTAGCCTTGCTGACCTCAATACGCGCTAAGGTGGTACTGGTCAATCACGTCAATCATCCCGATGAACTCGACGACGATTCGCAGCGACTATTCAATCAGCTGCGGTTAGGCGGCGTGACGCTTCTCAATCAGAGTGTACTTTTGCGGGGTGTTAATGATGATGTCGACACCCTGTGCCGGTTGAGTGAACGTTTGTTTGAGCAGGGCGTTCTGCCCTATTATCTTCACCAACTGGATAAAGTAGCTGGCGCTGCTCACTTTAATGTATCGGAGGAGCGTGGCTGTAAATTGATGGCCCAGCTTCGTACTCGGTTGCCGGGCTATCTGGTACCACATTACGTGCGCGAGACAGCGGGAGAGATATCCAAGTTACCTGTTCGATGTAAGGATGAAAAATAAAGTTTTCTATGGGTGGGAGGAATTTCTTGTGATAGGGCTGTCAGCCTGCGAGTATCGGAGTCTAATAGTAAGGTCTGCTAAAATTACTGAGGTTTATCTTCTGTTCCGTTCGCGCCTTCGCATCACCGGCGATGAGAACTGATGGTGCTGGAATCAGCTATCTGCGTAGCCGGCCGATGGCAAAAGCATGAACTTTCGGTGATGACTGCCGTATCGCCTGGGTATAGCATAGCCTTAGTAAGCAACGAACTTGACTGGAAAATAAGAGACGCTTTGCTATGAACGTGGACGCGCTGGCTGAAAGCCGGACGAGAACGAAGCATTTATGAATCAGCTTAACCTAGGCGTGATTCGTGGGGTTCGCAACCTGGTATCGGACGGGTTGGACGTGGGCATCGAAGGTTACCGGGCCGCTTCGAGTCCAGGTTAGTCATGCCGAAAGCTGATCACGTACAGGGCGTGACTTCTACGAATTTATCCTGGCTGAATTTGATGAGTGCAGTAAGCTTAAGCAGGCTGGGCGCGCGTTCTGGAGGCCCTTTGCCGGGCGGTATAGTGAAAATAGGTGGCTATTTCGTGCCGGTGCGGGTGGGTAGAATTAGTATGGTCGGTGATGGATTTGCCGTAAAAAGTTTAGGGAATTTAAAAAATTAGTGAGAATGGACTGGACTGCATGTTTTTGATTTTGCATGTTGCGGAAGAGGTCAACGACGCAATCGTATTGCGCAGCACACTTCGCAATGCCGGGATCCATGCCAATGTGATTCATGCGACTGACCTTGAGGAAGCCTTTGAGCAGGCACGTAAACATGATCCGCATGTAACAGTAGTCGAGCGTGGTGATCAGTCTTTAGCGATAGCTGAAGCGATGCTTGCTGATGCGGCCAGTCCTTTTGCGGATCGTGCTGTTATCGTGGTGCTGGATAAGCTGGAAAAAGAGCTGGTTCAGAAATTGATCGAACTAGGCGTGCGTGACGTTGTGCCCTCGGACTTCGAGGTACAGTTGCAGCATGCGATTGTGCGGGAAGCGCGAGCAGAACAGCAAGCACGGGAGCTTGATGACCTTCGGCAGTTGCTGCGTAGTGCAGAGGGGCGCTGTCAAAAGCTGATCGATGGTAGTAGCGAACCGGTGACCTATGTGCAGGACGGACTGCATATATACGCAAACAAGCCCTACCTTGAACTGATGGGGTTCGAGTCCCAAACCGACCTGGTCGATCAGCCGCTTCTGGATTATGTGGCGCCAGAAGATGCTGCTCGCATGCGCGATTTTCTCAAGCGGGGAGAGGGGGTCGAGGATTTTAACCTCGTGACTGCAGAGGGCAAAACAGTAGCCGCCACCTTGTCAGCCATGCGGGCTACCTTCGATGGGGAGGAGTGCATCCAGCTGTTTGTTACCAAGAAGGTGGACGAATCTGCGTTAGAAGAGCAAATGCAACTCCTTACCCAGCGTGATCTGTTGACCGGCCTTTATAATCGCAACTACTTATTCGACCAAGTGCAGGAACGTCTGGAGGAACTGCGTGGCGGTAACATGGAAGAACAGGCCGCGCTTTTGCACATCGAGGTGATGAACATTGAGGAAATGCGCAAACACCTTGGTACCACTGGGATCGACAGCTTTCTGATCGAGTATGGTAAGGCCATAGATCAGATCATTGGGGAGGCTGGCCAAGTGGCTCGTCACGGCGCGTACTCTTTCCTGATTCTCGTTAATAGCACGGATTCGGCCAGTGCACAGCGTTTGGCGGAGCGATTGGCGTCTCATGCTAACAAGTTCGTTTTCTCTATGGAGCAGGCCTCGATTGCTGCCCACATCGCTATCGGCGTGATACTGATCGACGGCGATTCTCCAAACGTGATGGAGTTGGTGCATCGTGTCGAACAAGCCGCGCACAAGGCGGCGGAAAAGGGTCGAAATCAGTTTGAATTCTATCGCCCGGATGAGAAAAGCGCATCGGAGCAGGAGTTGAAAGAGGCCTGGGCACGACGTCTGCGCTCGGCGCTTAAGGATAACCGCTTCTTTATGGTCTACCAGCCGGTGGTCTCACTGGCGGAGGACCGTGAGCGTCCGCGCTATGAGGTATTCCTGCGGATGCTTGACGAGGATGGTCAGGAACTCAGTCCGTTAAATTTCATTGTTCAAGCCGAGCGCACGGACCTGATCGAGTCCATCGATCGTTGGTTGATACTATCGAGCCTCAAGCGAATCCACGACGGGATCAAGAAGGGTGAGTACTTACAGTTGTTCATCCGGGTGTCGGTGCAGTCGCTGCAAAAGCCGGAGTTTGTCGCCTGGTTGAAGAAGACCCTGAGTGCTGTCAAACTACCCCAAACGCTGCTGTTCATGCAAGTTGCCGCGGGGGACGCAGGTTACCTGATCAAGCAGCTTAATGATCTGCAGCAGGCTGTGAGTGGGCTTGGTTGCGACATTTTGATCGATGGGTTTGGCGAAAGTCGTGACGAGCAGACATTGCTCTCGTACATTCGGCCGGCGTTTATCAAGGTTTCGCGGGCACTAATGTCCGGCTTTGCGACCAATACGCGCAGCCAAGAGGTAGTCAAAGATCTGGTCGAATTTGCCCAGGAAAAGCAAATCAAGGTGATTTGCCCGAATGTCGAGGATGCCGCCACCCTGCAAATGCTGTGGGGCATGGGGGTCGACTTTGTGCAGGGCAACTTTATCCAGGGCGTCTCGGACAAGACCGATTTCGACTTCAAGAGCCTGTGATGTCCGCTGATCCATTCGACTGTATTTTTATCGAGGGCCTCCAGTGCCAGGCGGTTATCGGTATTCATCCGTCTGAACGCCTTAAGCCGCAGACGTTGCGCCTGGACCTGTGGATGCATTGGCCTATCTCTGCCGCTGCCCGCTCGGAGAATATTGCAGATACTCTAGATTATCAGTCGGTTAGCGAAGCTACCATTGAGCTGGTGCAGACCGGCCAGTTCTTGCTAGTGGAAACACTGGCCGAACGCCTGGCCGAGGAGCTTATGCAGCGCTATGGCATTCAGTGGCTGCGCATTCGGGTTACTAAGCCCGAGGCGATTGCCGCTGCAAGCGGTGTCGGCGTTATGATTGAGCGAGGGCAAAGGCCTCACTCATGAGCAGCGCGTTATTTAAACTGCCGATTCCGGGGCCGGAAGAACAAGAGAAAAGCCTGACTCTGGCCAAGCGTCTCATCGCGCAATGCGAACAAGCCGGTGGTGTTATTTCCTTTTCCGACTACATGGCGACCGTGCTCTACGACCCCGAAGGCGGATATTACGGCTCGGGACAGGTTCGTTTTGGCGAAAATGGTGATTTTGTTACAGCACCAGAACGATCGCCGTTTTTTGCCATGGCGATAGGGCATGAAATTAGCGGACTTTTTGATCAGGGGCTGCCTCGTCAGATCATCGAGTTCGGTGCCGGGTCAGGTCGGCTTGCTGTCGATCTCCTAAAGGATTTGGCTGAGCGTGACCGACTTCCCGATGTCTACTGCATTATTGAGGTTAGTCCAGCTCTGAGGGCGCGCCAGCAAGCCTTGGCAAAGGAAGCCCTTCCCGAGGCGATAAGCGAGCGCCTGCAATGGTGTGATGAGACTGAACTGTTCTCGGACACGTTGGAAGGTGTGGTGGTTGCCAACGAGTTCTTGGACGCCATGCCAGTACACCGGATCCGGGCGGATGAGCAGGGTGTGGTACGCGAAATGGGCGTGGCTTGGAATGGTCAGCGCCTGCAGTGGCAGCCGCTGCCGGCCATGAGCGAAGAGCTGGCCATGGCACTACAGGAATTAACGAGGCGGGCAGGGCATGGCTTGGCACCTGGTCAATCCACAGAGTTGAACCTGGTCATGGGGCAGTGGCTGAAGCGGTTAAAGTCGGCGGCGGGACCGGCTGGTCTTGCAGTCATGCTTTTTGATTATGGTGCCACTTCGGTCGAAATGATCCGTCCAGATCGGATCGATGGTACCCTTCGTTGTCACTATCGCCAGTTGGCGCATGACGACCCCTTCGTCTATCCAGGACTGCAGGATATCACCGCCTGGGTGGATTTTTCTGCCGTGCGGGATGCGGCCCTGGCCGCTGGCTTCTGTGTGGATGTTTACCAGTCGCAAGCCAGTTTCGTGATTGCGTCGGATGCGCCCCGGCGTTTGGAAAACCGGATGCGGGATATCACGGACCGTCGGGAACTAAATCGCCTGGCACAGGGCTTCAAGGAACTGGTGATGCCGACCGAAATGGGCGAGCGCTTTCGCGCTATGCTGCTGTCAGTTGGTCGCGAAGTCCGGTGGCAGGCCAGCGCGGTTCGCAACGAACTTCCACGTCTTTGACACTCCACACGGCTAAAGCCGCAGGATTCTTGGGAGCACCCCGTACCTGGGCGTTCTGCCTTACGGCACCAAGCGATCCCTGTGTGTCCCACGGTTAAGTCCGCTTAAGCAGACAAAATACGCAACCCTTCGTGGAGAATGTTTCTTGCGGCGTTGATATCACGGTCATGGGTTTCGCCGCACACCGGGCACATCCACTGCCGGACAGACAAGTCTTTTGTCCCGGTGTTTCGGTGTCCACAACTGGAACAAAGGTAAAAATCAGCTATGATGTATCCATCCTGTGTTGGTTGCAATCTACTGTGATCAGTAAATAATCAATCAACAGAACACGCTTTCCTTTATCCTGTCCTCTAAACATAAGACTTGAGCGCAACCTCTATCCATGACTCACCCGAAGTCGATAACTTGGGTCTAAGGGGGTTCGCACTTGAACTAGCAGAAGCCCCGCCACAGCGGGGCTTTTTAGTTCATGTTATCGTAGTTGTGTTATTTTTTATTGAGCGCATGACCGGAGTGTTAATACCGGCTTCGGCAGCCAGTGACAGGGCACGCTCGAGCCTTGCTGGGGCGCTGCGGCCCATGCACATGTGCTCGGGATCGCCTTCGAAGCCACGTACCATGCCGTCGATCAGGCGCTGGCGATCGAAGCGCTGGCCGGTTAGCCAGTGTTGCAGAGCGATCACCTCATCGGCCACCGCTTCGGCCAGATCACGGTGTTCGGACCAAAGGGTCGCGACATTGCCGCCTACTTTCAGTCCGGCAATATTGGTAGTGAGGATATAGACATTCTTGATGACCAGCTCCTCCAGCATGCGCTCGGGGGTGTCGACCGCGCGGGCGGCAATACCCACTGATTCCAGCGCATCGATCATCAGCTCAGCCAGGTTACCCTGTACCGGCGTCGGCATCAGTACCTTTTCCACTTTGCCCGGCTTTTTCTCGAACCAGATCGACGCCACGGTGGGTGATTCGATGCCATGTGCTTCCCAGTCACGTGGCAGCAGCTCATTCTGGATGAGGACCAGCCGGTCATGGAACTGTTTTGGGATCTGGGCCAGCACATCGTGCAGGTCTTTTTCGGCTACCGCGACGATGACCGCTTTGAGATTTGGCATCGATTCTAGCGTGGTTGCAGTAGGCATCTTGCGAGTCACTGGATATACGGGGTAGCCGGTGCGCAGCAGACCCTTGGCTAGGATGCCGCCGATCTCGCCAATGCCGATAAGGGCGCAGGGTAGGTTCGTCATCGTCTTCCTCCGAAACGTCGTTATCGTCGTAGTTTTCTGAATCTTGCCACATTAGAGCGCCATGATCGACCAGCACCGCGGCTTCCTCTTCCTCGATCAACTTGAGCAGGGCATGACCTTGGTAGAACACTTCGCCGGTTGGGTATTCGGCCAGCGCCTCGAAGCCGATTTTGCCAAGGTTGTTCTGTGGCGTCAGGTTTGGGATCTGTGGCCAAGGAAACTGGATCGACTCGCTGACCCAGCATGTCGGCCACGCTCCGACCACATCCGCCAGCCGTGGTGCACAAAGCCGATCGAACATGTCATGCAAAGCTCCAACGCTACGCCATGGTGTGGGATGTCCGGGGGTAGGTAAAGCATGTCGCCCGGCTCAAGTACCCATTTCTGATCTGGTTCAAAGGTTTGAAAGATTCGCATGTCCAGTCTGGGAATATAGACTTTCTCCCGCGGCTAGGACGCAATCATCCATTTTCGGATACCATACCTGCAGCAGGAACATGTTGAACTGGTCGATATGCGCACCCACTGAACTGTCGGCCGACGTGTAAGAGATCATCAGATCATCGATACGCCAGTCGGGGATAAACCGGAATTTCTCGACGATGGCCATGAGCTCTGGAATAGTCTTCTCGTAGTCGGTGACCAGCAGTGAGTAGCCTTCCTCGGGCAGAACCATGAAGTCCTCCTCGCTGAACGGCCCGTGTCGCACTTGCCAGGGCTTGCGTCCGGCTGTCTCGATGACTAGCTGGGCATTAGTCTTCTTCGTAGATCAGGCCTGCCAGCACCTCGGGGCATGACGATAGTTCGAAGCATATGAGAGAAACATAGACAATCCCAACCCCTGTAGTAAGGCCTGCTACAAACGCATTCACGCCCGGCTCGAAAGGGCCATCTAGGCGTCGGCAAGGTGCTGCTGGTGAAAATCAAACGGGCCGGTCTGAGAGAAATCTAGACGAGCTTCTCAAGCGTCAGTCAAAAGGGATTGATTTTCAAATGATTAATAAGCTTCACAAGGCGGCATACGATGTGTTGATGACCGCTGACCCGCGCGAGAAATCTCGCCTGGCAAGTGAACTATATGCTGAGGCCCAAACGGGCTTTGAGCGTGACGACGAAACCATCACGCCAATTGAGCCAGTGCCCGATCCGGGCCGACCCGCGAAGCCTGAGCTGGTGCGTCCGCGTGATTTGGCCCAGCGTAATCTACATAGCCAAGAAGGCCGGATTGTGTTGGCTCACGCGTTGGCGCATATTGAATTCAACGCCATCAATATCGCCTTAGATGCCGTCTACCGCTTTCGGGGGCAGCCGGATAATTTCTATGTGGATTGGTTACGTGTGGCTGCGGAGGAAGGCACTCACTTTGTATTGTTAGAGGACTATCTCAACGACCACGGCGCAGCCTATGGCGATTATCCGGCCCATAACGGGCTATGGGAGATGGTGCGCCGCACTGATGACGACCTGATGATCCGCATGGCACTGGTGCCGCGGGTGTTCGAAGCGCGAGGGCTGGATGTCACTCCGGGCATGCAGCGCAAGCTTGCCGCCGTAGGTGACAGACGTCTGGTATCCATCCTGGATGTGATCTACCGCGAGGAAATCGGCCATGTCGAGATTGGCACCCGCTGGTTCAGATATGTTTGTCAGCAGCGTGGCCTGCCGCCGCGTGAAACCTTCCGCGACCTGTTCGCAAATACATGAGCGGTCGAATTCGTGGCCCCTACGACGAGCTGGGCCGCATGGAAGCCGGCTTCACCGCTGAGGAAATTGAGGATCTTAAGACGTTGGAAGAGGAAACCTTAAGTCGACTCGATCCGCAAAAGGACGATAAGGGCAGCAAGGCATGAGTTTCGTCCATCTGCATTTGCACAGCGAATTTTCGCTAGTCGATGGTACGCTGCGTATCAAGGACATGATGAAACCGATTGCTGAGGCCGGCATGCCGGCGGTGGCGCTGACTGACCAGGGCAATATGTTCGCACTGGTGAAGTTTTATCGTGCAGCGCTGGATGCTGGCATCAAGCCAATCCTCGGGGCCGACCTCTGGCTGCGTGGCATGAGCGAGCAAGATCCAGCCAGTCGCATAGTGCTTTTGTGCCAGAACGAAATCGGCTTTCGCAATCTCACCGTGCTTATCTCCCGAGGTTATTGCGAGGGCCAGCATAACGGTATTCCGACATTGCATCGTGATTGGCTGACACCCGAGACCTGCGAAGGGCTGATTGCCCTTTCCGGCGGTCGCGAAGGAGAGATCGGCCGGGCGCTGTTAGCCAAGCAGCCTGATAAGGCGCGGGCACTCCTCGATCACTGGCTGTCCTTGTTTGGTGATCGTTTTTATCTGGAGCTGATACGCACTGGTCGTCCCGATGAGGAAACCTATCTGCACCAGGCGGTGGCCTTAGCCGCAAAGACCGATGTACCGGTGGTGGCGACCAATGACGTGCGTTTTCTCAAGCGCGATGACTTTGAAGCTCACGAGGTCCGCGTTTGCATCAACCAGGGTTGGGTGCTGGACGATCCACGTCGGCCTAAGTGGTATTCGGAGCAGCAGTATCTGCGCACGCCCGAGGAAATGGCTGAGCTGTTCGCCGACATACCTGAGGCGATCGAAAATACCCTCTATATCGCCCAGCGCTGCAACGTCACACTGCGTCTAGGCGAGAACTTCCTGCCAAAGTTTCCCGTCCCCGAGGGCATGACCGAGGGCGAGTTCCTTCGCCAAAAATCCTATCGTGGGTTGGATGAACGTCTTAAGGCCATTAATGCCGACGAGACGGTAAAGGCCAAATACCGCCAGCGCCTGGAAAGCGAGCTGGAAGTGATCCTGAAGATGGGGTTCCCCGGCTATTTCCTCATCGTCGCTGATTTTATTCAATGGGCCAAGGACCAGGGTATTCCGGTCGGGCCGGGGCGGGGTTCTGGTGCCGGCTCGCTGGTGGCCTATGCGCTGAAGATCACTGACTTAGACCCGATTCCCTATGACCTGCTGTTCGAACGATTCCTTAATCCCGAGCGGGTCTCCATGCCCGACTTCGATATCGACTTCTGCATGGAAGGGCGCGACCGGGTGATCGAATACGTTATTAACCGCTATGGCCGCGAGTCTGTCTCACAGATCGCCACCCATAGCACCATGGCCGCCAAGGCGGTGGTGCGTGATGTCGGCCGGGTGCTAGGTTACCCCTACAGTTTTGTCGACCGCATTGCCAAGTTAATTCCCTTTAAGCCCGGCCTGGATGTTACCTTAGACGATGCGCTGGGTAAGACCGAGCGCTCGCAAACCAATCCCGAGCGTTATTCTGAAGACTTAAAAAAACTTTATGAAACCGACGAGGAAGTGCGGGCCATCGTCGATATGGGCCGCTCGCTGGAAGGCCTGCCACGTAGCGTTGGCAAGCATGCCGGCGGTGTCTTGATTGCTCCGAGCAAGCTTACCGATTTCACCCCGCTGTACTGTGAAGGCAATGGCGCGAGCTTTACTAGCCAGCTCGACAAAGACGATGTGGAAGCGGTCGGCCTGGTGAAGTTCGACTTTTTGGGCCTGCGAAATCTCACCATTATCGATTGGGCGCTCAAGACCATTAATGCCGAGCGGCTGCGCCAGGGCAAGGCCGCCATTGATATCCACTCAATCCCGCTGGATGACCCGCTCAGCTATGCCCTGCTCAAACGCTGTGAGACCACTGCTGTCTTCCAGCTCGAATCGCGCGGCATGAAGGATTTGATCCGCCGCCTGCAGCCGGACTGCTTCGAAGACATCATAGCCTTGGTGGCACTGTTCCGTCCCGGCCCGCTGCAATCGGGGATGGTTGACGACTTTATCAACCGCAAGCACGGTCATCAGAAGGTCGAGTACCTGCATCCTTGGCTGACCGAGGTGCTTAAGCCCACCTATGGGGTCATTGTCTACCAGGAACAGGTGATGCAAATCGCCCAGATCTTGGCGGGTTACTCGCTGGGCGGCGCGGATTTGCTGCGCCGGGCGATGGGCAAGAAAAAGCCTGAGGAAATGGCGAAACAGCGCGAGTTGTTTATGGCCGGCGCCGAGCAAAAGGGTGTTGACCCCAAACAGGCCGGTATGATCTTTGACTTGATGGAAAAGTTCGCCGGCTACGGCTTTAACAAATCGCACTCGGCTGCCTATGCACTGGTCGCTTATCAAACCGTCTGGCTCAAGGCCCATTATCCAGCCGCGTTTATGGCGGCGGTGCTTTCCGCCGATATGGACAATACCAATAAGGTAGTCAGCCTGATCAATGAATGCCGCCGCATGGGCCTGCAAGTGGTGCCGCCGCGTGTTAATGAATGTGCCTATCGGTTTACCGTGCGCGACGAGAAAACCGTGGTCTATGGTCTCGGCGCCATCAAGGGCGTGGGCGAGGGGGCGATTACCGCTATCGTCAACGAACGTGAACAGAATGGTCCCTATCAGAATCTCAACGATTTCTGTCGCCGGGTCGGAACTGCTGTGCTCAACAAGCGGGTGCTTGAAGCCATGGTGCGCGCTGGTGCGTTGGATGGTCTGGGCCCGAACCGCGCCAGCTTGTTTGCGCATATTCCTGAAGCGATGCGCTTGGCCACCCAAACCATTGAATCCGAAGCCCGTGGCATGACCGATCTATTTGGCGATCTACCGGATGCCGGCGCTACGCTGGATGTGCCTATCCGCGAATTACCAGACTGGTCCGATCTAGAACGGTTGCGCTATGAGAAGGAAACTCTGGGGCTTTATCTCACCGGTCACCCTATCGACAGCTTCCGGGCTGAACTGGACAAGATTACCGGTACCCGCATCGGTCCGTTGGCTGACACCTTAGACGCCCCGGTGCCCGGCGCACCCATGAAGGACAAGCCGGCTATCGTTGCCGGTCTGCTGGTGGACGAACGCGTGCGCCGCAATCAGAACGGTGACAAGGAGGCATTTCTTACTCTCGACGACGGCACCGGTCGCTGCGAAATCAGATTATTTCCCGAAGACTATCAGCGCTATGCCGATATCCTCGTCAAGGATAGCGTGCTTGTTGCCGAAGGCAGCGTATCGCTTGACTCTTTTTCCGGCGGCCTGCGAATGCGTCAGAAGAAACTGATGACCCTAGAGCAGGCCCGTGCTGCTTATGGCCGTCTACTGGTTATTTCCCTGGCCGATGCCGGCGACCCCGAGGCGGCCGAACATATGCTCAACACCCTCGAACCCTTTCGCAATCGGGAAGAAGGCGTGCGCATCGCCGTCGAATGCCGCCTCAACCGCACTCGCGCCATCTACCAACTCGATGAAAACTGGAAAGCCAAACCGGACGATGAACTGCTCCACCGGCTGCGCCACAGCCCTGGTATCGCCACGGTCCAAGTACGCTACCCCGAACAGTGAAACGCCACCTCAAGAAGAATTCGTTAGAGGCATTATCAAATCAATCGCAGGTGATTCAATTCCCGGACAAAGAAATTTAAGAGACTAGCCCCCTGCGCAATGCGCATGCAGAGAACGCTCCCAATGTCAAGCTCAGTGCAGGTGCTACTTCTGCAAGATTCCAGCTGTTGGGCATCATTCTGCGCTAAGATTCGTCGAAATTACGTGCTACTGAGTGCTGTTTTGTACGAGCACACCGAGCATACTGAAAAAACTAGGCGAATCATCCACTTCATACAAAGAATCCGTATGGTATCAACCTTGGTGTGCCCAATAATCAAGAAGTCATTACCCAACACCTGAATCCGTGGACTGAATTAAGCTCAGTCATTTTCCT